>Ga0187863_10000945_pt1 | contig 23906 bp, 10 predicted proteins | sample June2016WEW_11_1_FD_132975 | JGI IMG/M metagenome (GOLD analysis project Ga0187863, IMG submission 132975) | Peatland microbial communities from SPRUCE experiment site at the Marcell Experimental Forest, Minnesota, USA - June2016WEW_11_10 | ecosystem: Environmental > Terrestrial > Soil >...
CAAGTTGACACTCCTGAACGCGGCGGATGGCTCACGCATTTTACCGGCGTATTTCACCGATAACTATGTGTCGCTATTACCCGGAGAAAACCGGGAAATCGAAATTGTGTACCCCGCGAAGGCGGCAAACGGCGCGGCTCAACTGGCCATCCGCGGCTGGAATATTCAAAAACAAACGGTCCCGGTGGTGTTCACTGAGGGTAAGGCGAACTGAGGGCCGCTGTGCGGCAGTTCGATACGCGCTGCCTCTTTTGCGACGCGAGGTCGAAACTGGAGTGGCAGGCATCGGCCTAAAATCGCTCCAGCCTCGCCCATTCGCTCCCGGCTATTCGTACTTTCGTGCCCGGAAGATTATCCTCACAATCGCTGTTTTTAGATAACATAATCGTTATGGTGCAACGTCTCAACCCTGATTCCCGGCCTCGTTTCCAGGTGTCTTTCTTCGCTTCCATTGTGTTGATAATCGTCGCAGCCCTGTTTCTGCAGGCGTGTTCAAGTTCATCGGGAGGCGGCGGAGGTGGTGGTAACCCTCCGCCCGCGCCAACGGGGCTGACCGCCACTGCCGGGAACGCTCAGGTGAGCCTGTCGTGGAGCGCGAGCGCCGGCGCGACCAGCTACAACGTGATGCGCGGCACCGCCAGCGGCGGCCCGTACTCGTCCATCGGCTCGCCCGCCAACACCAGCTACACCGATACCGGGCTGACCAACGGAACCACGTATTACTACGTAGTGACGGCGGTCGATGCCAACGGCGCAAGCGGTGACTCCAATCAGGCCAGCGCAACTCCGGCTGCAGCCGGCACTCCGGTGGCGGTGACCGTGAATGTTCTCACCAACCGGCATCCCATCAGCAGCTACGTTTACGGCGGCGCTTTTCCGCAAGATGCCGCGCACATCACGGACAGTGGTCTAAGCGTCGTGCGGTGGGGCGGGAATGGCACTTCAACCTATAACTGGGTGCTAGGCACGAGCAATGCCGATAACGACTACTACTTCGAGGACTTCAACTTTAGCGCGCTCAACAATAGCGCCGACTCCATTTCCACGCAGTTCATCACGGACGTGAAAGCCGCCGGCAGCAATCCTTTGATGACCATGGTCATGCTGCCGTGGGTAGCCCAGACCGCGGAAACCTCAACTACGCAGGGAGGCGTAGACAACTACCACTGGAGTTTCCCGGTCACCGAGTATCCTAACCAGTGCAGCTTCGATCAGTACAACACGGACGCGGGCAATGGCATTCTTGGTGGCACCTGCAGCGATAACCCGCCCACCTATATCACCGCCACCTCCGCCGATCTGAACAGAACCTATTTCCCTCTGCTCGATAACCACACGCAGACTTGTCCGGTGCCGACCTGCGTTTTCCGTGACGACTGGGCCACGGCCCTGGCCACGGCTTTCGGCACCGCGCCGCATTTCTACAACATGGATAACGAGATCGACATCTGGGGAGGCACACACCGGGACGTCCATCCCAACCCCACGACCTATCAGGAACTTCGCAACATATTTCTTCTCGAAGCGGGCAACCTCAAAACCTGGGACCCGGCGGCCATTCGCCTGGGTCCGGTAAGTTGCTGCTGGTATTTCTACTGGAGATCGGCCACCGGCGCCGGCGACACGGCCGCCAACGGCGGCGTGGATTTTCTGCCCTGGTGGGTGAATGAAGTTGCGTGGGCGGATGCGGTCTCGGGCACGCGGTCGCTCGACGTGTTCGATATCCACGCCTATCCCGACGCCAACACGTCAGGTCTAACTCAGACACAGTTGCAGGCGCTGGCAACCAGCGTGTATCGCGACTGGTGGGACCCAACTTATACCAGCACCGCAACTTACATCCAGAATGGCGGCTTCAGCATTGAGCCGCTCGAGCCTAATCCGTTCCGCATTCCGCGCATGCGGGCGATTGTGAACTCCACCTATCCGGGCACGCAGTTCAGCATCACGGAATGGAGCGCCGCCTTCGCGGGCGAGTCAGATTTTTCTACTGCGCTCGGCGACGCCGATGCTTACGGGGTACTGGGTCGCGAGCGCGCCTATCTCGCCTCGCGCTGGGAAGCTCCGGTGCCGACGAATCCAAACTATCTGGCGCTGAAACTGTTCACGAACTACGACGGGGCGCACCACGGCTTCGGGACCATGTCGGTTTCCGACACGAACACCGGCAATCCGAATCTGTTCAGCAGCTACGCGGCACTGAATTCGACCGGCACCGCCATGACTTTGCTGGTGCTGAACAAAGACCCGCAGAACTCCGCCAATGTGTCGTTTACGCTGACCGGATTCACGCCGAGCAGCGTGACCACTTACACGCTGGCGTCAACCGCTCCGACGGCTATCACGACGGCCTCGGCCGCGTGGTCGTCGACCATGAACTTTGCACCTTACACGGCGACGTTGCTCGTCATCAGTGGCAGCGAGGCCGCCACTCCGGCTTCCGAATGGGATTTGAATCCAGACACCACCATGGTCGCAGCCGGCGGGACGGTCACCTTGCAGCCGAAGATCACGAGTGGAACCACGAATGTGACCATGGAGTCGGCGGCTTTCGATAGCTTCGAGGGATCCACCGCTTGCGGTGGGACGATCAGCCTGACGACTGCAACCATCACTCCCACTCTGCCCGGTGCGATCGCGGTGACTGCAGGCGGCACGCCCGGCTTCTGCCATTTCAGCGTAACCGCAAGCGACGGAACCGTCACGCAGGCGCAGGGCGGCTGGATCGTGGTAGGGAATCCGGCGGCAACATTTTCGACGACAACCGGCGGTGGACAAACGGGAACCCACGGCACAATGCTGCCGACGCCGTTAACCGTGACGCTGTCTCCGGGCGCATCCGGAGGAACCAACACCGGCGCCAGCGTTCTGTTCAGCACGGATAGTGGCACACTTTCGAATGGCACAACCAGCGGGCCGAAGGTGATCGCGGTGACCAACAGCTCCGGCGTGGCTTCGGTGACGCTGACTCTGGGGGCCGCGGGAACGGTGAACGTCACCGCCGAGGGCCAGTATGGCCTGGGACATCCGACGACTAACTTTACGGAGACGTCTCAGTAACGTCATTGCCATGAAACCGCCGGTAGTGGCTCAATTCGAATTTCTCTGCGTACTCTGCGGCTTTTCCTTTGCGAACTCTGCGGTTAAAAGGTTTTGTTCTTGTGCGGATCAAAAGACTTTAACCGCTGAGTGCGCGAGGTAAGGCCGCAGACTACGCCGAGAAATTCAAGGTGAGCCACTACCGAAATGCTCCGTAAGTTACTGAGCCTTGGTGTAAGTGATTGAAAAATCGCGGACCCAGTTCTTGACTCTTCCGGCCACAGCCGCTAAGTGATTGAAATTATCCGTAAGTTATTGAGTCCTGGTGTAAGTGATTGAAAAGTCGTAGAGGCCCTCTAGCTTGCCGCAGGATGAGCGGCGAGACGGCGGACGAGGTTTTCCACGCTGCCGCACCCGATCGTCGAAATTAGGCCTGTTTCCGGCCCCGGAAATGGCATCGCAGGAAATGCTCCGACTGCCGAAATTGGTCCGGCGTCTCGTTCTTCACCGCGCACAAATTCTTTTTCATAGACTTAGCTTGGAGATAACTAGACTACGGTTCGCGGACGATTGTTCGACAATAGAATGACCCAACAACATTTTCAATGACTTACACCGAAACACAATAACTTACCGAGCAGCAACTGGCGAATAAGTCGCTGAGGCTTCGCTTTTGTTCGTCAGGGAGCTTTTCGGCAGCATTGCCAGCGTACGCTCTCAGGATGGCCGGCTAATGGCGTTACGCTTCATGCTCTTGTGGGAATAGTCTCGGAGCCTTTCAGCGTGACGAGGCTTACTGTGAAGGTTCGGTCACTTTCAGAATTCGATCTGCGGGCACGTCGTGTAGAGTCTGCACGATTCCAGAAGGCCAGTGGATTTCGATAAGCTCCGCGCGGTTATCTGAACCGAGGCCGAAGTGCACGGGACCATCGCTCGACGACGCGTAGCCCACGCTGGTTGTCATGTGGTTGTATTGCGCGCCGGTCGTCTTGCTTACCAGCTTGATGCGCGCGCCGATGCCGTCGCGGTTGCTTTTGGCTCCGCGCAGCGCAACTTCAAGCCAGTGGCCGGAGTTCTCGCTCCGGTTCATCCAGATTTCGGCGTCTTTTCCGAGAGCGGTGACGACCACGTCGATGCGGCCGTCTCCGTCGAGGTCGGCGAAGGCGCAGCCGCGGTGGCGGGCGGGCGGAGAGGCGTCGAAACCTGCTTCCTCCGTCAGCGGCGCCCACTTTCCGCTCGCGCCAAGATTGCGAAACACGGTGTTCGGCTGGTCCACGGGCTGCGTGGGCATGGAAATCGATTCCACGTGGCCGCGCGACACGAACAGATCCTTCCAGCCATCGTTGTCGAAATCATATAATCCCGCGCCGAAGCCCGACATCTGGCGGCTGGGTTCGCGCATGCCGCTGGGCGTGGTCACTTCGCGGAAGTCGCCCTTGCCCGTGTTCTGAAACAGCGGGAACGTCTGGTTGTTCAGCGCGACGAATGCAATATCGGGATAGCCATCGTTGTTGAAGTCGCGGAAATCCAAGCCCATGCCGGAGACGAAGCTGCCATCTTCCACCAGGGCAACTCCGGCCTCGAAGGCGACCTCCTCGAACTTGTCGCCCTTATTGTGGAACAGCGAATTGTAGGAGGCGTCGTTGGTCACGAACAGGTCGGGACGCCCGTCCAGATCGTAGTCAGCCACGCCAACGCCCATGCCCTTGCCCACGTGGTCGCGCAGGCCCCACTCCTTGGAGGCGTCCCGGAAAGTGCCGTCGCCGTTGTTCAGAAATAACTGGTTGGGCTGGCCCTTATAAAACTTCGGACTGCAGTAGTCCGCCACTTTTTGAAATCCGCAGAGCGCGTCGGCGCTGTACGTCCACTGCATGTAGTTGACGACGAAAAGATCCAGCAGGCCGTCGTTGTTTACGTCGACCCACGCCGCGGTGATGGCCCACAGTGGCCCGAACTCGGGGTCGGGGCGGTTCAGGCTGGCATCGAGGCCAGCCTTTACGGTGACGTCGGTGAAGGTGCCATTCCCGTTGTTGTGGTAGAGAGTGCTGTGGTGCAGTCCGGCGACAAACAGGTCGGGGAAGCCGTCATTATCGTAGTCGGCGGCGGCCACGCCCATATCGTAGCCAGTGCCCTCCAGACCGGCGGCGGTGGTGACATCGGTGAACACGCCGTGGCCGTCGTTGCGGAAGAGGCGGTTGCGGTACTTGGGAGAATCTTTTTGGAGCGTGGCGATGTTGGCGCCGTTGGTGAAGAAAATGTCAGGCCGGCCGTCGCCGTTGTAATCGAAGATGGCAACGCCGCCGGGCATGGTCTCGGGAGCGTTCCGCGCGGGCGTCTCGCTGTTCTCCAGGCGGAAAGGAATTTTCTTGAGCTCGAAGCGAATGGGACTGGGGGGCTTTGCTGCGTCGGGCTTTGCTGCGTCAACCCGCGGCGCGTCGAGCAGCGCCGCATCCAGCAGAGCGAAGGCAGCGAAAGCCAGCAGGGAACTAAACGTGATCCGCCGGGCCAGCCTGAGTGGACGCATTGCTTCGGGAAAAGTTAGGGGTGGCCTAAGCCACCCCTAAGAGGAATTCTACCTCACGGAGACCAGATGGGTTATTGATTCGTCAGGACGAAAGTGGCTGTTAACGTCTTGCCACCCCCAATTGCGACCGTAGCCGTCACGTTGTATGTGACGACCGGGGGGCCAACTGGCGAGACCGCCGTGTTCGCTGTGAAGGGTGCCGCAGTGGCTGTACCGGTCACATCCGTCCATGCGACGGTAGTGTTCGTTCCGCTGTCTGCGAATGTGCCGCTGGGGGTGCTCGCGGGAAGGACAGGAGGCGGAGTCGGGACCGTAAATGACGGAGCTGTAAAGGTCACGAGTGCTCCGACCACCGGGTTCGGTACTGGGGTAGTGGCGTCTACCACCGTCACCGCCAGCAAGTTCGGAAAGGGGGTGCTAATTGCCGTGCTCTGGGGAGTGCTTCCCGACACTGGTGTGATCGCTGCCGGCATGATTGTGTTCGAGAGCGTAAAGGTGACCGACACTCCATTCTCTGCGGTCGCAGTCACATTGTAGGGCGTCGTTCCCGAAAGCGCTGAGCTCGCGGTGTAAGGCGCGGCAGTGGCCACGCCGCTGGCATTGGTCAAGGCAGTCGTGGTGGAGGCGCCGGTGTCCTGGAATGTGCCGTCAGGGGCGGTAAAGGTTACTACCACGCCTGCTCCCACCGGGGCTGGGGACGTTGCTGGGGGGACAGGTGCAGCCTCCACCAATACTGACAGCGCGCTGTTAAACGTTGTGCCTTCTGTCGTGCTCTGCGGCGATCCACCCGCCACTGAACTGTCGGCGGGATCCGGCGTCAGCGTGTTCGCACAATTGAAAGTGGCTGTCGACTCCGTGGAAGGAGACGCGGCGATCACGTTGTACGTGCCGGTCGTCCCATTCGCGGTGAACGCCGTCGATGTGGCGATGCCATTGGCATTGGTTGTCGTCGAGTAGAAGGGGTTGCCGCCGAAGGTGCCACCTGCACCCGAGGTCGGAGCCGTGAAGGTCACCACCACGCCAGCGCCTACGGCCGTTCCGTTCGAGGTTACCTGCACGGTGAACGGCATCGCATACGCGCTGCCGACCACAGCGTTCTGCTGGTATGCATTGGTGGCAGTGACGGTTATGACCGCGCCCGGAGGAGCGCTTGCCGTGTAGGAATTGCAGCCCGTCCCGAAAGCCAGGGCAAGGAACAACGAGGCCAGGACGACCCATTGAGCTCTGCGAATCATATTCTCCCCTCCGTGCTTGCGACTCTTCATTGCGCTCCTTCGAACTAATCCGAGGTCCTCGTGAATCATTCACATCCTCCTAGAAGTAGTACTTCAGAGCGAACAGCAGCGAGCGGCTGCCGGTCTTGAACGCCGGCTTGCCGGTGGTTGTGGCGTTGGTGTTGGTCTGGGATAGGCCCGTTGTTGGAATCTGGCAGGGTAAGCTCACATTCGTCCCCGCGGTGTGGCTAACCAGGAGGTTGCACTCCGCCTGGTTGCTTTCGGTGAACGTGCCGGATTGCGTGAAGTTGAGCTGTTCATCGCTGACACCCGCCAGGTCGAACTGGGGCAAGGGATGATTCAGCCAGTTGGTGGCCGTGACGCGGAACTGTATTTTCTGCCTCTCGGTGATATTGAAGTTCTTGTACAGACCCAGGTCGCTGTCAAAGTAGGCGGGCAGATGCAGGTAGGGGAAATTGATCGTCCCCTGCTGCCCATAGGCTGGCGGCGCGAAGCAGTTCGGATTGAAATACGTACCTGAGGCACGCTTCCGCGGGTCGCAGGTCACCACCGGCTGCATGGGCTGGCTCCAGGCGTTGGATCCGAACCAGACCGAGGGATTGACCGCGTTCGCGTACAACCCGTTCGGCATGAGGATCGCGTTGTTGGGAAGATCGGGCGCGCCCACCAGTGGAGTGGTCAGACCACCGGGGTAAGTAGCGTTCAGGTTGCCGTTGGCAGCGGGTTGAAGCGGCCCACCGCTTTGGTAGGTCGTGTACGTGGAGAGCTGCCAGCCGTTTACCGTTCCACCCAGATAGCGGTTATTGTGGATCGGTTTGGGCAGGTTCCACACGACAGAGGCGTTCACGATGTCGGTGTGGTCGTATTGCAGCGGCCCGTAATTGTTGCGGAGGCTGAAGGGATCGACGGCGACGCCGTTGCCGGTTCCGTTGTCGGTCTGTCCGTCGCGGATGCCGAGCACCTTGCTGAAGGTGTAATTAGTCAGGAAGGTGATAGGGCCCGATTGTTTTTGCCACGACGCCTGCAGCGAGTTGTAGTTCGCGAAGCTGCCGTGGGTGATGATGTAAATATCCTGATAGTTGACCAGCGGACGGTAGTTGTTGGAGTTGAAGGCGGGCTGTCCCGGTCCATTGTAGCCCACACCGCAGCCGGTCCAATTCTCCAGGGGATTGCTGGCGTTGCAGGTCGGCGAACTGGGACTGATCTTAGGTCCTTGTATCCTATCGGGACCGAAGAACGCGGCGGGAAGAACGTTGTTGAGGTCATCGAGCTTCCCGTTGTTGCCGTTGATCAACTCGTTCACGCTCTTGTTTCCCACGTAGGAGACTTCGAACACCGAGCGCCACGGAAGTGCCTGAGAAATAGTGACGTTCCAATCCATGACGGAGGGCGTGCGATTGTCTCCGTATTGGAAAGCACTGATACCGGACCCGTTCTGCGCAACACTCGAAGGAGGAGTGAATCCAGAGGTGCCGGCATCGATGCCTGCGTAGCCCCCGGTTGGGGACTTTACCGGATCGTAGCCTAACGTGGAAGCGGTGGTGTAGGTAAACGAGCCCGCGGGACCAGCCGTGGGACCGCCCACGTCATTGACGGCAAGCTGGTAGCGGAACCACGCGACTCCGGCGCGGAGCACCGTTTTTCCATTGCCGAAGATGTCGTAGGCCAAGCCGCCGCGCGGTTCATAGTAGAACAGCGGAGAGCTCAGACCCGACAGCGGAATGTGGTTGTCAATCGAATGCCACAGCAGCCCGGTGTTGGCGGGAGCATTGGGAGTGTTGACGTAGGTAGTGGGGCTCCAGACCTGCATTCCGTTCGAAGGTCCGTACCACTGGCCGACGTGGTCGAAGCGGAGACCGTAGTTCAGGGTCAGTTGCTTACCGGCCTTGAAAGAGTCTTGCGCATAAAGCGACCACTGATGGAACTGAATGTTAAAGGTTGGGATCGAGCTCTGCTGTTGGTAGTTAGACGTGCGCCCGAGCAGGAAATCGGCAACCACGTTGCCGGTGCTGTCCGCGCCCCAGCCTAAGTTGTAAGAACCCTGGGCTCCGGTCTCCAGGCCCGCAGTCGATTGAATGTTGTCGCTGGTGTCCCAGTAGAAACCGGCTTTGAGGGTGTGGGAACCCATAATCTTGGTGAAGTTGTCGTAGAGTGCGGGATCGCGCTTGATCGCGCCGAATTCGTTGGCGCCGCTGAAAGCGTTATCCATGGTGAATTCGTCGATGTTCGGGAACGCGCCACCCCAAGGACCGAGGATGTTCGGTACCTGCGCAGTGGTGACGCCGAACAGGCCCTTTACGTTGAACCCAAGAGTGTTGCGATTCACAGCAGCCGCGTTGGAGAGCGAGCTGGGGTTGATATAACGGGCCAGGGTGAACACGAATTCGTTCGTGGTGGTGGGGCTGAAGACGTGGGTCAGGTTCGCCATGATTTCCTGCGAAGTGGTCTTGGCAACCACGTTCGAGGGATACGGCAACGTCCACGGTGGAGTCCACCAGACGCCGATGGGGTGCTGGTCATTTTCGATCTGGCGGGTGTAGGAACCGGTCAGCTTGGTATTGTCGTTGATCGCGTAGTCGACTTTGCCCGTGGCTTCCCAGCGGTTCTGGGGAACGCCGGAAATGTACTGGTAGTTGTTCCAGCCATTCGACGCGGACGGAGTCTCGTTGGCTGCCGGATAAAACTTCAGCACGCCGCCCATGAGATTGGGGTCATATTGAGAAGTGGCGATGCAGTTGCCATGGGGACAGGTGGTGCCGGCGGCTGCGCCCGGAAGACCGTAAGGCACCATGTAGGCGTATTGCCATGTGCTCAGAAGCTGCTTATAAAGCGGCGACTGCGTGCCGTTCTGGATGCCAGGCATACCGCTGATCGTGTACTCGCTGAAGTCTCCGGCCAGCTGTTCGACCGTGGGTACATTGAAGTTGATCGGAGTGATTGCGGGATGCTGGTTCATGTATTCATAACCAGCCCAGAAGAAGAGCTTGTTGCGTTTCTTATTGAAATCGGTCCAGGGCAGCAGGATGGGACCGCCGATATTTCCGCCCATGTAGTAGTAATGCTCGGCGGAATTGGGGATGTGCTGGCTGTGGGCGTAGGCGTCGTCGGAGTTCAAGGCGCTGTTGCGGGCGTAGAGATAACCTTCGCCGTGGAACTTGTTGCCGCCGCTCTTGCTGAACGCTTCGAAAATCGTGGGGCCTTTGGCGTATTCCGCGCTGTAGGAGGACATGAGAACCTTCACTTCGGCGACCATGTCCTGGTTGATGTTGGCGATCTGGGTTCCGGCATTGCCCGGATCGACCAGATTGGCGCCGTCGAGCATGAAGGCCATCGCGCCGTTGGGCTGCGTGCCGTTGCTGGAGTAGTTCCCGATGGGGCCGCTATTCGTGCCGACGATCTTAGGATTGAAACCGGATCCCTGGCTGATGCCGTTGTTGAGTGCCATGCCCGGCATCATCTTGAGCAACTCACCGGCATCGCGACCACCCAGCACCAGGTCCTGGACCATGCCCTGGTTGAGGGTGGTGCTCACCTCGCCGGTGTCGAGCGGCACCACGGCGTCGGCGCCGGCGGTAATTTCAACCGTTTCGGTGACCTGACCGACCTGAAGTTTGATGTTGGGCAGAGTGCGGTCGTCGCCCTCGGCGAAGACCACGCCCGGTTCCTCCCAGGACTTGAATCCCGCGGCAGACACGTTCACCGTGTAGGTTCCGGGCTGAATGGCCGTGATGGAGAAGTATCCCGCGCCATTGGAGACCGTGGAGCGCACGTCGCCGGATGCCTGGTTCTTCATCACCACCTTGGCATTGGGAACCGCGGCACCTGTCGAATCGTAGGTAGTACCGCTCAGGGTTCCGGTCAACTGCTGGGCGTAGCTGAACGAAGCCAGCAGAGCGAAAACGGCTAAAACGGCCAGTGCCTTTTCGAGAACTACCCGATTGAACGTCGAAACCATGTGGTCCCCCTCAAGATGTGAACTTCGCGCATTTTCGCGGTGACGTGCCAAACACGCCAAATCTGCGGTCGCCGACCGCATGCACTCTACAAGATTTTCGATCATGCCAACTGTGTGGATGAGACGTTCATCCCCAGAAAGACCCTAACCCGAAAGTACTATTCCACTTGGGAGGCTTTTTACCGTTCTTTAATACCGACTGTCAAGCAAAAAAATCGTTTTTTTGCTGGGTCGCAATCGTTTACGCTCTTCGGAGAAAAATTCACCAACCTGTATGCAGGCTTTTTCATCTTTCATGAAATCTGGGAAGGACCGGTTACAGAATCGGGTGTGAGGAGGTGGGACCACCGTTTTGGCACGAAGTTCCTGGCGAAAGCGGAGGAAATTACAATACGGGATGCTAGCCGGAGCCTGAGTCGCTGTACAATGCCCTCCAGTTTCCTCGTCACCGTCACTCGCGACGGGAGGTGAAGCAAAATGTTTCTTCGAATTCTCTCCTTCCTTCTTCTGGGCGCGTTTTTTATTTGCACCGCAATGGCCGGTCAGTCTCAGAAAATCCAGACACAGGAATCCCAATCGCCGGAAAATGAGCGCCCCGTAATCCACACCACCTCGCGAGAAGTGCTGCTGGACCTGGTCGTCCGCGACAAGCACCAGCATCTGGTGAAAGATCTGCGACAGGACGAAGTGCAGGTGTACGAGGACGGCGTGCTGCAGAAGATTCGCGTGTTTCACGATGTGCAGGGAGCTGAGCAACTGCGGACCGAGCGCAGCCTGGAGCGCAGCCAGGCGTCACCCGCGTCGAACAATTCAGGCGCGGAGAAGGCGCAATCTCTGAATTCGCTGCGCCAGGTGAATTTTGTTTCGGTGGTGTTCGCTCAAGTCGCGCCTCTGGATCTTGAATTTGCGCGCGAGTCGGTGCTGGAATTCCTGAAGAACGATACGCTCCCCAATACATATGTCACGGTCTACAAGCTGCGTCACCACCTGCAGATCGTGCAGGCCTACACGAGCGATAAAGACTCTCTGGTGAAAGCGGTGAACACCACCTCGAAAGGACTTTACAGCAACGACGACCTGGGGGTGACGGCGGACGTTGGCGGAGGCGCCAACGCCGCGGTACAGGCAGCCGTGGCGAATATTCTGGCCTCGCCGCTCAGCGGCCCCGCAACCATCGCATCCGCGCAAAACGCGGCACTCAATCCGCTGCTTGGGGTCGCGATGGATCCGCTGTGGGCAAGGGACGCGGCGTCTCAGGACGCGTCCATCACTCTGGGGAATGCGCTGTTGACACAGATCCACATGGCCAGCGGACTCCGCTTCGCGGACAGTCTGGTGAACGGCATGGACGCTCTCGATTCCCTGCGGGAGTTGGTGCGCAGTCAGGAGAAGCTGCCGGGGCGGAAGGTGATCCTTTACCTGGCCGATGGGTTGACGTTCCCGGTCAACCGGCGCGACGCCGTCGATAACCTCATCAGCTATGCCAACCGCACGGGCGTATCGTTTTACACCATCGACACGCGCGGATTGAATGTGGAAGACCCGCTCTTGAAATCATTATCTGCGATGGAACGCGCCGGCGCCGAGAGTGTGGCGACTCGTGCGGATCCCGGAAATGGACACTTTGAAGATGACGATATCCAGCTCACCACAGTTTCCGTCACCACGGAAAACATGCGGGAACTGGCCGAATCCACGGGCGGCTTCGCGGTTACGAATACGAATGAGATTGCGGCACCCATGCAGCGCATGATGGAGGATATCCGCACTCATTATGAACTGGCATACACGCCGACTTCGACCAACTACGACGGACACTTCCGCAAGATCGAGGTCAAGGTCGGCCGGCCCAAAGTCTCGGTGCAGACTCGTAAAGGCTATTTCGCGTTGCCGGAGCTGAATGGCGCGCCGCTGCAGCCCTTCGAAGTGACGGCGCTCAACGCGATTAATGCGCATCCTGCGCCGGTGGGATTTCCGTACCAGATCTCAATGATGAAATTCCGCCCCAAACAGGATGCGGTGGAGTACGAGGTGGCATTCGAGATTCCGTTGTCCGGGTTGCGAGCTGTGTCGAATCCGAAAACCGGGCGCGCTCACGTTCAGACTTCGCTGGTCGCGCTGATTCACAATGCCAGCGGAGAAATTGTCGGCAAGGTCAGCCGCGACCTCGCTCGCGATATACCAAGCGCCGAGCTGGGGCAGCTGGGGAATGACCGCATCCTTTACGCTGAAACCGTGGAACTGCCCAAAGGCCACTACGTGGTCGACTCGGCAGTGACCGACGAATTAACCGGGAAAACGACCGTCAAACGCGTGGCAGTTTTCGTCAATCCCGGGAATCTCGGCGTGAGTTCGCTGCAGATGGTGCGACGGCTCGATCCGCTCGCGGGGCCGCGCGATCCGTTGGACCCCCTGGAAGTGGACAATGGACGCATCGTCCCGAACCTCGCGGATTCGGTGGCCTCGAGCAAACCGGTGGATCTTTATTTCGTCGTGTATCCCGCTCAGACCGGCACGGTCTCTGGTACTGCTCCCGGTAACGACGATGATCTGAAGGCGACGTTGCAGGTATTCCGGGAGGGCCGCGAAGTGGCGCGCAAACCTCTCGACATGTCGAAGCAGCAAGCGGACGGCTCCATCCCAATGTTAGTGCGGGTTTCGCCGGATCCGGGACAGTGCGATGTTCTTATTACCGCGCAGCAGGGCAGATTAGTCGCGCAGTCGGGTCTCTCGGTGAAGGTCGAATAGGGAAGAAAGCCGAGTAGAGAAGAAAAAAGTTGAGCAGAGAGGAAAGTTGAGTAGAAGTCGGCTGAAGTTGGCTGGCGCGCGGCAGCAGATGAGACTGAGATTCCTCCGCCGCGATGAAAAACGCGTCGTTCGGAATGACAAGGCCGTTTTGGTCTTAGAGACGGCCGCGCGCTAGCTACATCGGCCGGCCTCGCTAGCAATTCCAGCCGCGCCAGAATCCCAGCCTCAGAATCCCAGCCTCGTTGGAATCAATGGGCCGTCCCGCCTCCAAATTTAATACTTACTTTTGATCCGTAGCGCCGGTAGTTCCGGAACTCCATTTCGTTGAGCACCGCCTGGCGCTTGCCTTCCCGCATGCCGACGCTGCCACGGACGGGCATGAGATAGTCGTGCGTGCCGATGGCGATGTAGTCATAATCCACCACGATCGATGCGGAGTGGATCAGGAAATCGTGCGGCAGGCCGTCGGCCTCCAGCGTGATGCGACGCACGCCTTTGGTTGCGGTGTCGATATACACCAGACCATGGAATGCGGGATCTACTTTCCAGTTGGCCTCTCCGGCAAGCCCCCAGGTTGAATTCTCAGGCGCCACGCGATAGCTGAGGACCTGCACCGTTCCGCCGGCGAGCGCGTCGGTTTCTTTCCATTGGAAATCGGCCTTCGACGACGGCCGGAACACGGCGTCGAGCACGCCCCCGAACTCGCCGAGCGAAAGCGGACCCTTCAACCCCTCCCGCGCCGTTGTGGTGCGTTTGCCGTTAATCTCAAGAGTGGTGCGGGTTTCGGCGTTGTCGTGGTAACGCAGCAGTTCTGCGATCGTATCCCGGCGTTTCCACTTGCCAGTGCCCGTCGCATCCACCGAGCGATCGGTGACTTCGACGCAAATGAAATTCGGCAACGCTGCCGAATAGCCGAGTGCACGACTCCTGGCTTCTGCGATGATTGCCTGCAACTCATCCGGCGTCGGAGGCTGAGCGGAGGTTTCGGGGAGCGCCGTGATGATCAGCCGGTGGGCTTCGTGCGAATCACCTGCTGGGGATTCGAGCTTCGCATCGGAGACCGGCGACGTATCGTTGCTGCTCGCACTCGTGGCGTTCGTCCCAGCCATGGCGCCCGCGCTGGCGAGCTGGGGACCTTCCACCCGGAATGAGACGCTGCGTTCGCTGGTCTTTCCATCCTGGGTGAGGCTGGCGATTGCTTCATAGTTGCCCGCCGCGAGAGAGCTGGCGCGGATGGACGCCATATATGGAACCGCTGCCTGGCCGCTGCTCTTGCGGAGTTGCAGTGGCATGTGCCCTACCGATTCGCCGTTGCGCAGCACTTCCATTTCAAGGCGCGGTTGCTCGGAAGCCTTGGGATCGGAGTGGACCATGAAAAACAGAGAAACGTTTTTCGCGTCAGGAGGTACGCGGCCCGAGAGGTCCGGCACCACTCTGCCGTTTTCATAACGCAGCGGCTCCAGTAGGTCGGTCTCCGCGCTGATCGGATCGGTTCGCCGGACCAGAGCCAAATCGCTCAGGGACGGGCCCGCGGGCGGGCTGGCAATTTCAAAGTCCACTCGCTGCGCGCCGGCTTTCCCGCTGTTGCGGTCAACGATCGCGGCCTCCAACGTATATTGGCCCGGACCCGCGATGAAATGCCGTTGCAGCGTGATTGCTTCCGAGCGTGCCGCATCCATGGATTGCAATGCGCCATGGCGCGGGACGTCCTCGCCGAAGTGCTCGATCACAGTGCCCGCTTTGTTCTTGATCTGCGCGACGATCGATGCGTGAGCCGAAAAAAGATCCGCGTTCGGATCCTGCCGCATTTCCAGTTCCGCGAGCGGTACTTCCACGACCAGGGTATTCGCGTTTCCGTCGGGCAGGTCGCCGAGCCGGAGCACGCCGGCTCTGAACTTCAAGTCGTTGGGCAATTGCGCGTCGCCCAGAATTTTCATCAGCGGCATTTCAAACGGCCGCAGCGCGGAGCTGCTTCCCGAAGGCAGCGCAAAATAACCAGCACGCGACTGAATCTTCAGCCCTTTGCGCACCGGCACGACTGCAACGGGCCGGAACTTTCCGTCATACTCCTGGCTCGGCGGAACATACGAGGCTTCGTAATACGTGGTCATGTCCTCGATCATCTGCTGCAGGGGTTTCTTTAAACTGTCGGTCGCCATGATGTAGGCGCCTCCAGTATTTTCCGCAAGACCCAGCAAAGGATTCTTGTAACCAGACAAGTTGTCGCTTTCGATCCGGCCAATTTGGTCGTTGATTTGCGAGATCATGCCTGGCCCGTAGGCCCCGTGGGGTGCGGCCGGCCCGGTCGGTGCGGGATTCTGGGTGTTGTATGCCGCTACGCCTCCAATGGCCGATGCAGCCATCAGTTGCTGGGCCTCTTTCGTGTCAATCGTGTTCGCGTCAACTGCATAGATGCTTACGCCGGAGCGATTTGCCGCCCCCACAATCGTTGGCAGCATATCTTTGGCGTTGGAATCGAGCTGCAGGCCTTGCGCGAAAAAGATCACGACCTTGCGGCCCGGGAGCTGGCGCTGGGTCCGTGCCAATGACAGCAAGCCCGCGAGGGAAGGCAGGCAGTGCTGGTCTTGAACAATCCGCTGCGACTCTTCGAGTGATGCCAGCATCGATCGAGCCGCGTCGCGCTCCTCCGCGCTCACTTGCGTTCCTGAAGGATCCGTTCCGTTCTGTGCGATTGCAAGCAGTGTTTTTTCCGGCAGTGCGGCGGCGTCTAGCTTGACTGCCTCATCCCGCTCATTGGCGTAGGCAGTTGCCAGGGCGATGCCCTTGCTCACCGCGGCGCGGTCGGAAGTGAACGCCTGAAACAGCCGGAGACGCCCTTCAACACTGAGCACGGAGATCGAAAACCCGTTTGACGGAACCACCTTGAGAATCTTCTCCGCGATTTCGCGCGATCCTTTCGCCCCTGAGGGTTCCATGCGATCGAAGACCAACGTGATTAAGTGATCCGCGGGGGATGCACCCTTCACCAGGCGAAGATCGGAGAGTTTCACAATTGCACCGTTGTCACTTACCGTGACGTCGGCGGGCTGCAGATCGAGCACAGGCTTATTTTTCTTGTCGCGAACCACGAGGTCGAGCGTGACTTCATCCACGGTGGTGATGATCGCGGGCGTTGGTGTGGCCTGTGGAGCGGGAGTTGGCGCGGGCGTTGGAGCAGCAGGGGATTGAGGAGCAGCGGCCTGAGGAGCAGCGGCTTGCGGCGTGGTGGTTTGCGAAGCCGCCGTCTGAACGAAGGTGCAGGGAGCGAGGATGATGAGAATCAGCAAAATAAATATTGTCGTTCTCGTCGCTGGCTTCGGATGGATCGTGCTCACGGCAAACTTACACATTAGGAATACTCCCACTCGACCTGCGGAACAGTTCCGGCTGGAGATCAAAGAGCGCGGTCAACCACAATTATCGATATTGTGGAGCATTCCGGCGTTCTGAGGGCCCCATCATACCGCCGGAGGCGTGGCGGAACAAGGAGTATCGCGGGCTTTTGGCAGTCCTCAGCACTCTACTGCTGCGGCACAGTGACAAACGTCATGCCAAGGGGAGTGGCAGCGGCGTACACGGAAGACTCCGAGGCCGGGGAGAGCGCACCCGTTGTCCCGTCAATGCTCAGAATGCCGATGTAGGGCGAGTTCTCGCCGCAAAAGTATAAAAACTTTCCTGCCGGGTCCACTATTAGGCTAGACGCAAACAACGACGATCCTCGGCCATAAGGCGAGCCAGCCGCCGGGGTCAAAGCGCCGCTGTTGGGATCAATTGTGAATCCATAGATCCTGCCGTCCTCGCTGCCCAGTGCGTACAGAAATTTTCCAGCGGGATCCTGCGCTATCGAGAATGCTACAGGAAACGCTCCCACCCCACCCAGCGCGAAAGGTGAACCTGGCATCTCCGTCAGCGTCCCGGCGGTCGGATCGATGGTAAACCCCTCAACGCTATTGCCGTAGGGGATAGCGGAATAAAGGAATTTGCCAGAGGGATGAATCACCAGACCGTCAGGATTTAGTCCGTTGAATGTCGGGAAGGGCGACCCCGCGATGGTTGTGAGCGATCCAGTCGAAGAGTTGATTGTGAATGCCCAAATTCCTCCTGCGCTTGCGCTGGTATCATCATCCGATACGTACAAGAACTGCCCCGACGGCGTGACGACGACCTGCTCGGGCTGGGTGCCCGCTGGAAAAGGAGAACCTGGAATGGGAGTCAGAACTCCCGTAGTACTGTCGACCCCGAACGCGACGACTTCGTTGGCAGGCGAGTCAGGAGCATAAAGAAACTGGCCCGAAGGGTGCATGGCCAGGCTGTCCACGTTGCCCAGGTTCGAATACGGGGGATCGTTCGGCAACAGGAAGGGCGATCCGGTCACAGCCGATAATACCCCCGTTTGACTGATGGAGAATCCAGCAACTCCGCCGGCCGTGTCATCGCTCGAATACAGAAACGAGGCAGAGGGATTCGCCACAATGCCAAAACCCCCGGGAGCCGCAGGGCCGTTCGGTTCTAACGTTAGTGCCCCAGTGCTGGTGTCGGCGCTGAATACTAAAACTGCGGGATTACTGGTGGCGTAGAGAAACTCAGCAGGTTGGGGAGGTGGCGGCGGAGTTGTGAAGCTCGAATTTCCCGCGCAGCCTGCCAGAATGAGCGAGAGCATCAAGGTGGCGCACGATGCAGAAAAGGTCCAGACAGAATTAAGGCGCACACTTCCCTCCCGTTTTCCGGGACCCCCTTTTGGAAGACGAGTATACATTTTCCCCCAGCTCTCCAAAGCCAAACGAACTGAACGATGCTAACGGAACGGCCGCCCCTTCACAATCCCCTGGCTCTCGCGGATGGTGACCAGCTGATTCGCGGCCAGGTGCGCGAAGGATTCCAATTTGCCGGTGGGCCAGTAGATGTCGATGTCAGCCGTGGATGCCGTTCCCAAACCGAAGTGCAATCGCGGATCGTTGGCCGAAAGAAAGCTGGACTGGCTCACGACGCACTGCGCCTGCACCTTGCCGCCGTAACGCACCAGCACGCGCGAGCCGATGGCGCTGCGGTTGCTCTGCACGCCTTCCAGCCGAATTTTTATCCAATGATTGCCGGCGGGCGCGTCATTTCGCAGCAGGGAAGGCGGCTCGTTGCGGTTCATGATGAGCACGTCGAGATCGCCGTCGTTATCGAAGTCGCCGAACGCGCAACCGCGGCTGCCGTGATGTTCAAAAATCGCCGCGCCAACTTCCGTGCCCATTTCAAGGAAAGTTCCATTGCCCTGATTGCGAAAAACAATCCGCGGGCTGCGCGCAGGAAATTTCGCTGGGTTGAGTTTTTCAAGTTCGGGATAGACAGTACCGGTCACCACCAGAATGTCAGGATGCCCGTCATTATCGAAATCCACCAGCCCGGTGCCCCAGCTGATGAAGCGGCGCTCGGAGGCAAGACCAGCCGGCGCGGTGACATCTTCAAACTCGCCCTTGCCATTGTTGTGGTAAAGGCCCGTCGCCTGATTTTGAAAATGCGTCTTGAGAATGTCGAGATGGCCGTCGAGATCGTAATCTCCGACGCCGACTCCCATGCCGGCCAGCACGTGGCCATCGCTGCTGAGCGCGACCCCGCGCAGCAGAGCTTCCTCGCGGAACGTGCCATCGTGGTTGTTCAAGAGCAGATAAGACGGAGTCGAGTCGCAGGCTACGAAAATGTCCTGCCAGCCATCTTCATCGGCGTCAAAACCAACCGCGGTAAATCCATATCCCCGCAGTGACGCGATGCCGGACTCCTTCGAGACATCGGTGAACGTTCCATCCCCGTTATTGCGATAGAGAAAATGCGCGGGCGCGACCAGGCCGTTCGGACCGCAATTGGTGGCCACGCCATCGTAGTTGCAGTTCGGCACGTCCAGCGAAGGCCGCGGCGCGGTTGCCAGATCGATCTCGACATAGTTGGAAACAAAAAGATCGAGCAGGCCGTCGCGGTTGTAGTCCACAAACGTGCAGCCGGAACCAAATCGAGCTTGAGGATACAGAAGTCCCGCTTTGGCGGTTACATCGGTAAAAGTTCCGTCGCCATTGTTGCGATAAAGGCGATTCTGACCGTAGTAAGTAAGAAAGAGATCTTCGAATCCGTCGTTGTTGTAATCGCCGACGCACACTCCGCATGCCCAGGCCGCCACGTCGAGCAGGCCGGCTTTTGCCGTGACGTCGGTAAACGTGCCGTCGCGATTGTTGTGGTAGAGGCGGTTGCTCGAGCCGGGCGGAACTCCCTCCAGACGGCGGCCGCCGAGCATGAAGATATCCATCCAGCCATCGTTATCGTAGTCAAAGAACGCGCAACCGGCTCCGTTGACCTCAATGATGTAGGTGTTGTGAGTGTTCTCGCCATAGAACATGATCTGCGTAAGGCCGGCCTTGGCGGCGACATCCACAAAGCGCGAGAAAGGAGGCGCAGTCTTGGCCGGCGGCTGCACGCCTCGAAGACCAGTAGGAATCAATGCGGGAACCAGGGCGGTCCCCAGGGTGCGCAGCATGCGGCGTCGTGTCCACTGTCCCGGCTTCACGATGTTCATGGCTGTGCGGGCCCTTTGCGGTGTGTCGCTTGATTCACGTCGTCGATTCGCATCAGTGCTGCGTTTGCTCCGCCGCCGCATCCAGGTCCTTGCGAAGTTGCAGCGCCTGCGCATTTTTTGGATCAAGTTGAAGAGCGCTGGCCAGAGCCTGCTGTGCCTCGGGGAAGCGGGACTCCATTCCGAGAGTCGCCGCCAGACTCACCCAGGCCTGAGTGTAGCCGGGAGCGGCTTGCAGCGCGCGGCGAAAGTGTTCCTCCGCCGCAGCAGAATCGCCGCTGCGCGAGTCGAGATAGCCCAGTTGGTTTTGCGCCAGAGCAAAGTCAGGGTCGATTTTGATTGCCTGTTCCAGCAGCGTGCGCTCCTCGTCGGTATTTCCGGTGCGATCGAGCGCGAGCGCCAGCTTGAACGACATGAGAGTACTCTTGGGCTCGGCCGCGACCGCTTCACGATAGAACGCGACCGCCTTTTGCGGATCTCCCGTGCCCAGCTCCTTGTCCCCCTGCGCGGCCTTGCTCACGGCCAGCGCGTGGCTCTCCCGGGCCTGCAATTCCTGCTGATAAATCTTGAGCTGCTGCTGCGCTGCATCGGTTTCTCCCAGAGAGCGCAGCACCGACGCCAGCTTGAATCGCACTTCCGGCTCCGTGGCCCCCAGCGCAATTGCCCTTTCCAGTTGCTCTTTGGCTCCGGGAAAATCTTTGAGTTCGGCCAGCACCACGCCAAGATTGTAGCGGGCGTTGTAATAATTCGGATCGAGGGCAACGGCCTCTTCCAAATGTTTGCGCGCGGCAGGGAACTGCCCGCCCGCGCGTTCCATGATGCCGTTCAGATACAGGACGTCGAAATCGTGCGGGGCCCGGACCAGCAGCTTGCGCCCCAGGGGCGTCGCCAGCGCGTAGTCGTCGTTCAACACCATCAGTCGAAAATACTGGCGCTGCGCATCCAGATTGCCGGGATGAAGCTGCGCGGTCTTGGCCGCCTGTCGAATCGCATCCTGGTAAAGCGTCTGCTTCACGAGAATCGTGGTGAGCGCGTTGCTCAGCGGCAGGGACGACGGATGCGAAGCCAACGCACGCTTCAGGACCTCGGCAGCTTTGTCCAGCATCCCAGCTTTGTCGTAAACCTGAGCCAGGCGGAGCGTGAGATTCTCATCCGCGGGAGCGGAGCGCAACAGGGCGATGGCGGCGCCGAAATCTCCTTCGGTGAGCAGCGCCTTGCTGAGCCAATCAATCGCCTCCGTGGAGTGTGGGTCGATCTTCAGAGCCTTTTCCCACTCCGCTTTAGCCTCTGCGCTTCGATGGAGTTGATCGAGCGCCGCGCCCAGGATCAAGTGCGGCTTAAGAGCGTCGTTGAGCTGAATGGATTGTTGCAGCGCCTTCACAGCTTGTTCCGGCTGCCCCGAAGAGTAGAGGCTGAGGCCGACCAAATAATAAAGGGAGGCGGAAGTGGACTCGAATTTCAGCGCCGCACGAAAGGCCTCGGTCGCGCAGTCGTACTGATGGCGGTCGCCGAACCACATGCCAAGCTGTGTGTAAGCAGGTGCGTCCGGGTGGGAGCGGAGTTTAGCTTCAATCTGCTGCGGACCGTCGCAAGATGTAGAGGCAGATGCCGGCACGCCAAAACAAGCAGCGATCAGCAGCGCGGTTTTAGCCAGCATGGAATGCATGGAGTGCATGGATGTGACGCGCCAAAGGTGGGCCTCGGCGAAACTGCAAAGTGGCTACCAGTAAGTCGAGCATAATTGACCTGCGGGGAGACCTGCAAGCGATTGCAGGCTGCGGATCGCTTCATTGGTGCCTAGTCCGGATAGGGATCGCCCGCCTTTACCACTCGAATCTCGTGGTCGGTAAATTTCATGTGCCCGCCGGGGAGAGTCATTTTCGGCATGTGGCAGCTAACGCAGTCTGTCTTCGACACCGGACACGATTTTGTTCCAGCACGAGGCGAGGCGGACGCAGGCTGCGGCGAAGCAAGTTGGGCGGAAGAGCCGTGACAGGCCAGACATTTTCCCTCGTAAGACGAATCTTCACGGACGAGATCTTGGTGCGGATCGTGACAGGCCAGGCAACTGATTCTCGGATCGGCGCCGTCGAAGCACTTGCTATTGGCCAGCCGGTAAGGCTGGAAGCGCACATTGATCACGCCACGGGTGTGCCCTCTCACCACCGCCTCCCAACTGCGATGACATTGACCGCAAAAGCTCGAGATATCTTCGGCCGTCATCTTGCCGAGCTTCGGGGGAGCGGAATCGAACTGCCCCTGCAGCGAGTCCAACAGATGCGTGTTGGCGCCCACGTGGCAATGCTCGCAGCGCACGCCCGGCTGCATGGAATCGAGATTCAGCTTGCCGTTCTGCGCCGCGTTGGTCGCGTGGCATCCAAAGCAGTCTTTCGGCTCACTATGCATAAGCTCACGCCCGAACGCTTCTTCGAGAGTGTGCGGAGTGAGAGCGGCGTCGCCGATCGTGATATCGAGACCCTGGATATTCGGGTAATAACTTACCAGGCCCTCGTACCATTTCCCCTCGCGCTCGAAAACCCAGGTCTGCGCGCCGTAGCCGAAGCTCCAGTGAATCGGCGAAGAGATCGTGCCCTTGCCGTCCGTGACGCTATATGTGCTGTTGTCGCCCCGCGTCTCAACCGTGTAGGTGTAGTCGCCCTTGTGAAATGTGAGTTTCGGATTCGCCTGCAGTGAGGAATCCGGGCCCGGAAGCAGGAGCAGCGCTCGCCCCATCGGCGTCTGCGGCTGGCTCGTAGCCTTCGCGCGGTGGCAACCGGCGCAGGCGGAGCCGGGATTGTCCGACCGCGTCTGCGCTTGCCCAGCCACGCAAGTCATCGCCAGCACGACCACGAGCGGGACCGGCATCCGCATCGGGATCAGTCCGGACAAGAAAGAATTAGGGCCGCGCAACTGGAGCATCCTCTCCCCGCGTGATCTCGAGACACAGCAAGCGCTCGCGTCTCGCATCCTCTTTGCGCCCGGACTTCGAGTAGGCTTTCACCAGCGCGAGATGAGCCTCCAGGTTGTTGGGCTCAAGCTGCAATTCTTTTTGCAAATGCTCGATGGCGCCGGTTACGTCCCCGGTTTCGAGCAGTGCCCGGCCCAGCACGAGTTGACCGCTGGGCAGCGCCGGATCCCCTTCAGCCGCCTTTTCGGCATACCGCAGCGCCTCAGCAGGGTGGTTCTGGATCAGCGCGCCCCACGCCAGCATGGCTTGCGCCGGAGCGCTCGCGGGTGTTATTTCGAGTTCGCGTTTGAACTCGGCGATTCCTGCGTCAGCGTCTCGCGGAAACTGCAGGTAGCCGTAGAGATAGTGCACGTTCGCGGCCGTGGGATAACGCTGAAACACGTCCTGAAATTCTTGTTGCGCGGTTTTCTCGTCTCCCGACAAAAAGTGGAACGCTGCACTGCCCACTGCCATGTACAGGTCCTGCTTGTCGGCTCTCAATTCTTTCGGTAACAGCGGTGTGCGCAGACCTGCCAATCCAATGGCGACGAGAAACTCCGGGTTCGGCACTTTGCCGCCGGCAAAAAATGCGAACTTCTGCAGCGCAATCTCGAAATTTCCGCTGCGCGTCAGCAGCAGAGCTTCGTGGTAGCGCAGAATCTTTTCGTTGCGCGGCTGGTTTGCCGCTCCCAGCGACAGCCCGTGTTCAATGTCATTCAGCGACGTCGAATAGTCGCCGGTTTCAAATTCGCACAATCCCCGCAGGGCGAAAGCCGGCCCGGCATTCGGAGTGAGAGCAATGTAGTGCGTGAGCGCATCGCGAGCTTCGGAATACGAATCAGTTCCGTACTGCAGCAACCCCAGAAACCACCATCCGTCGGGCCATTCTGGTTTGCGCGCGACCGCTTGCC
>Ga0187863_10000948_pt1 | contig 23837 bp, 20 predicted proteins | sample June2016WEW_11_1_FD_132975 | JGI IMG/M metagenome (GOLD analysis project Ga0187863, IMG submission 132975) | Peatland microbial communities from SPRUCE experiment site at the Marcell Experimental Forest, Minnesota, USA - June2016WEW_11_10 | ecosystem: Environmental > Terrestrial > Soil >...
AAGGCGCGGCCATTCCGGGGAACCATTGCAGCGCCCCGGCGAATTCTCTCCTATTCGGCACTTGCACACTCCCTGCCGCTCTCGGACAGAGAGAGGACGGATGATGGCGGTATTTCGAGGGCTTTGCCAATAGAAAGACTGGGGATAGCGCCTGCCACCGCTGATTTGGCCGATTTTCCGCGCGGCGCAGAGGCGGGAACTTTCCTGCACGCCATCCTCGAAGAGACAGATTTTGGTAATGCATCTTCGCAAGTCATATCCGCTGCCATCGCTGACGGACTGGAGCAGTTCGGCTTTGCCCCGACCCTGCAGGCAAGCGTGGAGCGAATGATCCGCATGGCGGCGACAACGATGCTTGACCCGGAAAGCGGTCTCAGGCTCGATTGCGTGCCGCCGCAGCAGTGCTTAAGGGAGATGGAGTTCTATTTCCCGATACAACCGTTCATGCTGCGCGACATTTTCGAGGCAGCGGGCGAAGGGGACGTTGCGGGAAACATCTTACTTCTCCCGCCGGAACTAACCAGCTCCGGCGGCCACCTCAAAGGCTACATCGATCTGGTTTTCGAATGGAAGGACCGCTTTTTCATCATTGATTGGAAATCAAACCATCTCGGGGATGACGACGGAGCCTACGCACCCGCCGCGCTTACCGGCGTCATGGCCCGCGAGCACTATCTCCTGCAATATCATCTCTATGCGGTAGCGCTCCACCGCTATCTGCAGCTGCGAAAACCCGGGTACTCATACGAAAAACATTTCGGCGGAATTTACTACCTCTTTCTCCGCGGCCTGGGAAGGCTTCCGGGAAATCGAAACGGAATATTCTTCGATCGCCCGGACATAGGGCGGATAACCCGGCTCTGCGGTCTCCTCACCGACAAGAAACCGAACCGCTTCTGAGGCCCTATGGCCGGAATGATCGCCTCCTATTTTGTCAAATTGAAGATCCTGCGCGCCAAAACAATCATTGCTTTTTTTTTTCGAAATTAATATTTTATCCTATTCCTCAGTCGTGCATCACCCTTATCGTGGCAAAGAAAGGATACCGTACATGTCCGTTACCGCGAATTCACATTTAGATATTGTAACGAAGCATTTCCAGAACTTTTTCAGGACCGCCCCGACCGTGTGTTCGAGAGCTCCCGGCCGGGTCGAAGTACTTGGAAACCATACCGATTACAATGAAGGTGTCGTTCTTTCCGCAGCCATCGATAGGGAGGTTTGGGTTGCCGCCTCAAAGTCTGCATCGCGTGAGTGTAGTCTTACCTCCTGTCTATTTCCCGAATCAGTTATCGTACAAGATATCAAGCCGTTTAAAGGCAGGAATAGCTGGGTGAATTATCCGCTCGGCGTCTATCGAATGCTGCTGGATCGTGGATTTCCGGTGGCCCCTTTTAACCTGGCGATTCATAGCTCCGTGCCGCTGGGAGCCGGCGTATCATCATCTGCGGCACTCGAAGTGGCAACCGCACTCGCTCTTTGCGGACTCTTCGATTTTCAGATCGACCCGACTGAACTGGCAAAAATCTGCCAGAAGGCGGAAAACAACTTCGTCGGCGCCAATTGCGGTCTTCTCGACCAATTTTCCTCCATTTTCGGCAAGGCGGGTCATCTGCTGTTCAGCGACTTTCGCTCCTTGCATCATGATACAATTCCCATAGCAGGCGACATCACGCTCGCCATTACCCTGTCAGACGTGGTTCACTCGCTGGTCGCCGGCGAATACAATAGTCGTCGCCGTGAATGCTTCGAAGCTGCCAAATTTTTCAACAGGAATAACCCGAACATTAAAATGCTGCGCGATGTCAGCATGACGCAGCTTCAGAGCGCCAGGGCAGAGCTCGACCAGCAACTTTTCAAACGGGCCTTGCATGTCGTCGGCGAGGATGAACGCGTTTTTTCCGCGATAGAGCTCATCAAGCGGGGTTCAATGACGGAGTTCGGCTCCCTTCTGTACCTGTCGCATGGCAGTTCGATTCATAACTTCGAAAACTCTTGCAGGGAATTGGATATTCTTGTTGATATTGCAAAATCTATCGACGGCGTATATGGAGCGAGGCTTACCGGCGGAGGTTTCGGCGGAGCGACATTGACGGTTCTTAAAACCGAGGTGAGGGATAAATTCGGCGATACGATAACGCGGGAGTACAAGAAACGTACCGGTCGAAATCCTACCGTGCATTTCGCGCGGATCGCCGACGGCGCGAGCTTAGTAAATTAATCGGCGTACCACCCTGTGGCATAGCCGAGAGAATTACTGAGAAAGACATAATTATTGCACAAGACTATATTTTGCCGGTATGAAAGAGGCATCCTACTATATAAAATCGGCGGATAACCGGGTGACATGCCTCCTGTGCCCTCACCACTGCACCATTCCGGAAGGCAGGGCCGGTATCTGCTTAACACGAAAGAATATCGGCGGCAGGCTTATCTCGGCGAACTACTGCCAACCGGTTGCGACGGCAATCGACCCGATCGAGAAAAAACCGCTCTTTCATTTTTACCCCGGCTCTTCTATCTTTTCAGCAGGCCCGAACGGCTGCACCTTCAAATGCTCCTTCTGCCAGAACTGCGAGATCGCCCAGACGCTCCTTGATGTTAAGGAGATTTCGCCTGAACGATTTGTAAGTCTGGTCGGAGACAGCCGCACTCTCGGCATCGCCTATACCTATTCCGAGCCAGTCATCTGGTTCGAGACGATCATGGAAGTGGGCGGCCGTATCAGGCAATTGGGGCTCAAGAATGTCATGGTTACCAACGGCTTCATTGAGCCCGCTCCGCTCGCCGACCTGCTCACGGTAATCGACGCCATGAATATCGACATCAAGTCGATCAATCCCTCCTTTTATCGACGCATCTGCAAGGGGTCGCTCGATCCGGTTCTGGCAGCCTGTGAACAAGTGAAAAAAGCGGGATGCCACCTCGAAATCACCCATTTACTCATTCCGGGCGAGAACGACGATCCGGCAGAGACGGAACAATTGGCCAATTTTATCGCGAACAACCTCGGGCCCGAAACGCCGCTTCACCTCTCGCGCTATTTCCCCCGTCATAAAATGCACCACGAACTAACGGCTGAGTGGCTGTTGAATCGTGCCTGGGAGATCGCGCATAAAAAGCTCCGGTATGTATACATAGGCAACATCGCCACGGAGGACAGGACGCATACACATTGCCCGGTGTGCGATACGCTGCTCATTGAACGGGCAGGATATGCGGTACGACGAACGCCGCATTTAGTGCAAATGGAAAAAAGGGAAAACGCCATGGCGCAGTGCAGGAAGTGTGGAGCGCAGATTCCAATAACTTTTTAATAATACGTTACGATGAACTTTGAAGATCGTACCACTTTTTTATAACCCATAAATTTTTAGAATCGCGCGTAAGAAGAAAATCACAGTTAATTTCGATTGCCTGATCGGGGTAGGTATCGGGATCGTTGAAAAACATGTCCAATTCGCCATTGGTCATCAATACTTCACATTTGGTTGTATCCCCAGTGGAATCAATGATGGGATAATATTCAACATCGGGAGGGACGCTGAATTCCATGAATCCGGCATTCTGGAAAAGGGCATATTGACTTTTCAATTCGATGTCCTGCGTCCAATAAAAATAATAGGGATAATCTCCGATAAACTGCATGGTCGTATCTCTAAGTGTATCCAAAAGGCTCACCGGATTTTCAGGCACAAACCCCGGCGCTACGAAAAATTCAAACGATCCGTCAGTAGGAAGTAAATTCTGGTAAAGACTCAAGCTGATATCCTGGTACGCATTTTCAAATTGGGTCACGAGTCCCTGTGGAGTAGAGCGCATGGGCACTCCCACGTAGGCGCCGGATGGTGGGAAAAAGGGATCACCGTTACCGCAGGAAAGGATGCACCCGACAAGGATGAGCGGTACGAGACAGGGTATTGCCTTTTTTATTCCACCCTGTAGTATCAAACGTCACTCCTCCCGGCGTACTTCTTTGTCATAATCTGACTATTTATGGAGAATAGTTCGGTGAAAAAAAAGATGCGCCCTGCCACGGATAATCATGCCAATAGCTGATATGCCAACCGGCATTCTGCACAAGGGTAAAGATGGCGTGTCCCGAGTCAGCCGTATCGCTCGGGTTCGTGCTGATATTTAAAATAATATCGTACTTAGCCACGGTGACCGTGACCGAATCATCTGAACTGTTTGGAATCGAGTTTGTTACGATCCAATTAACCTGGATGTGGGGGTAAGCGTTACCGATCTGATTCAGCCGAGATATCAATGCTGTCTTTGGCTGAGGACCGGAGTTTTGATCTAAGTAGATCGGATCGTCGCCCTGGAAAAGATCTTCGTATTGCAGGGTGGGAAAGGGGTACTGCGTTCCTCCTATTGCAGAAAAATTCAATGGATCGGTCGTGCCGTTACCGTTAGGCGTCTGTGACGGCCGCGGGGAAAATATTCCGCACGAGCACATGAGCGCGGCGAGCAGTGATGCAGGAAGAATTTTTCGAAAAATAGCTCTCACGCGCGGATTCATCACCATGCTGCCTGTCCGGCGATACCGATGTTCCAGCCGCTTTCATTTGGAACGGTGCTGATCATGCGGATAACCTTCCCATTTAAAGATACCCGATGATAATGTACCCCAATGTCAATATATGGTTCGATCAGGCTGGATTGATTGATATCGTACTTCTGGAAAGTATTGTCGAACGGCATGCTGAGATTATTCTGGACTTCACAGCCGACCTCAACCCTTCCCCATGCTCGTATCAAAGCCGTTCCAAGCGTAAACGTATTTTCGATTGATTTAAAATTGATCCCGTAGTAATTGGTTCTCATTGAATCAACCTTGGATGGGTTGAAGTACTGGCTGCCGGCCCAGACGCCGTTGTCGGAATAGGTTTCCGTCCACCTGCCGGTCAGTTCAATCATTTTAGAGCACTCCCATTTACCGGCGAGATTCGAGGCGAACATGCGCTGAAAAGGCGGCGGGTCCGGTATATTGGGATAACTATGGAACGATTCATACATCCAGTCGGTTATTTCGGCATCGGCGGTAATGCGTTCGTTGAGGGATAATCGTTCAGAAGGCTGAAATTTCACATTGAGCCCGAGCCGGTAGCCCGTCTGCACGGAATTCTGGGCGCTTTCCTCGCTCTCAAGATAATTCACCGTATAGGTGGCATATTCGCCATAAACGTTGCCGGTCCACTTATGGGCGCCGCCAAGCGCCAGATCGAGATGATTATTTATGGTGATGTGATCATTGGTGTTATAGTTCGTATCGCCGGCGAATGATGAATAGGTCTTGGAATCGCGGAAGGCGGTCAGCTTGTACTCCAGAATCCAATCATGGGGCAGTTTAATGCCGAGATACTGATCGGCAGCGGCAATATATATCTGATGATCTTCCAGCTTTGCGGTGATATCGAGACTGTCCTGATGATCAAAAATATATGTAGGCGATCCAAACCTTGAGAAGTCCTTATCAAAAAGCCAGACCTCGTTACCGGAAGTAATTCTAAGACCGCCCCGATAAATAAGATGGGCCGCTGAGTCCGAGGACAGCATGAAGCAATATGTTTGCAGTATGTCACGGACATCGCTCGGAACGGAGTCATCGTTCGGGTATTCAACCGACTTATCCGTGTAGGAATAATAAAAGGCCGGTTGAAGGTTGAATCGTTCAGCAAACTTGATTCCCCCTGCGGCCTGAAGCGATTGCGCGATCCGCCAGGGGCTGCTTAAATACTGCAAGCCCCCGGAGGAGGAGGCGGCCAAATAATCCTCCTTGCCGTTTGAGAGGGAATCCCCGAAATACACAAAAAGAGAGTCGCCGCTGGGAAGCTTGTGAGCGAAAAGGGCCGATCCGGTGAGGACGGCTATGGCATCCTGCTCAACGGATCGGCCAAGCGCTTGCGCACTGAGGTAGAGCGGGAGCCCAAAGAACCGCGCGGCGGTATCCCCTAAAGAAAAACCGCCATAGTACCCTACCGCGCCGTTCGCCGAATCGATGGTGGCTCGACCAAGGCTCGACGGCAGGCTGTCGTTCCATGCGGTACCCGACACACCCCCGCGAATGCTCACCGGAACGCTGTCGATGCGCCATTGCATGACCGGCCCGAGATCGACGGTGGACTCAAACCCGCTCCCTTGCTCGCGCAGATCATAGTGAGCCGTCGGAGACCACTCCAATCCCAGCGCTCCGTTGCCGGGAAGCGCGCTATCCCTTACCACGCTTCCGGAAAGATCAACATACTGGTTTGTTGCATGAAATCCTATATCTCCTGAGGTCTCGTAAAGAAAGTGTTGCAGAAAATGGCACGTAGCCAGATGCGGATCCCACACCAGGCCGGATTGGGTGCTTTCATCATTCTCAAACACCTTGTCCTGTGTCGATAGCCGGAGCCTGGAAGAATCGACCACGGTATCCCGCCTTGCCGGCGCAAAGAACGACGGCCATTCGTAGGTTTGACCCAAAACCGTTGCGACCGCGACGCCCACGATAACGGCTCCCCGACGCGCTGTTGAGATCATGGTTTCCATGTCCCGAAAAGACGCAGCCATGCAGCGATGCCGAGATCTTCGGGACGCGAAAGCGGATTGAGCCCCAGCTCGGCGAGGACCGTCTCGAAACGTGTCTGCTCCCCGGTTATGCGGCCCAGCACATTGGAAAGCTTTTTCCTGCGCTGGGAGAATCCCTTACTCACAAAAGCAAAAAAAGGTCGCCATTGCTCCTGCGACAGGCGCTCAACTGATACCGGATCGGGGATGATCTGAACAACCGCCGAAAAGATCTTCGGCTTCGGGAAAAACGCTTCGGGCGGCACCTCGAACAGAAGTTTGGCCGCCCCGAAATATTGACAAAAAATCGAGAGGAATCCATTTGCTTTACGGTGGGGTAAAGAGACGATCCGCTCAGCCACTTCGCGCTGTACCATGAAGGTAAAGGACCGGATGGCGCTTCCATAAAGAAGCGTCTTTTTAATGATGAGCGCCCCGATGACATAGGGCAGGTTGCCGATCACATGCAGTGGGAACCCGACCTGCCCGAAATCGAATTCAAGCACATCTGCTTCATGGATTTTATAAAAACCGTGCCCGAGGTTTTCCTTCAAGCAGACGATAACATCCCGATCTATTTCGATGAGATGGAAATCTTTATACCGCTCTTGTATATACCTACTGAGCGCTCCCCGGCCAGGACCGATTTCGAGCACCCGTTCATGCGGCTCCGCAGGAATTGCCTCAACAATTTTTTGCGCAATTATCGGAGAGGTCAGAAAATGCTGTCCCAGATGCTTTTTCGGTGCCAATGCGCCTCTCCGGTACTATTTACGTTATAATTTCTCTCTTTATAAATTACAATTCGTCAGCGGGTTGAGCGGGAAAATTCGCTTGAAAAATCAATGCTTCTTGTGATTTTATCGGCGAACAGAAATCATGCAGGAGGTATCGTTAATGGCATATCGCCTATTTAACAATAATTTATGTCCTGTAAAATAATATGAAAACTTTACTTCACCACTCTCCTCTTCATCATCTTTACGCCCGCACAGAAGGCCACGATTTCGAGGAGCAGCAGGTACAGAAAGTTCGGCAGAAGACGCATTGAAACCTGCCCGGTAAAGGCGGCGCGGGAGACCTCCACCGCGTGCGTAAGCGGAAGGAATTGGGCAAAAATTTTCATCCATGGGGGAAAGTGGTCGAGCGGGAAGAAAACGCCCGAAAAGAAAAGCATGGGGGTGAGGAAAAGCTCGGTGTAGTAGTTGAAAAAATCGAAATGAGGAGCCATTGAGGTAACGATCATTGCAAGGGACGAAAACATGATGCCGATAAAACCCATAAGGACCAAAAGAACCAGCACGTTGGCGACCGAGGCGGGAAAGATTCTCATGAAACCGGCGACGATCAGCATGAGAATGCCGCTGATGAGTCCGCGAAACGCCCCCCATACAATGTCGCCCGCCACTGCATCCTCAGCCGATACCGGCGTTGCAATGAGCGAGTCGTAGAGATGCTCGTGCACGATCTTCACAAAGGTGCCATAGAGACATTCGAAAGAGGCGGAAAGCATTACCGACGATACCAGCACGCCCGGTACGAGAAAATAAAGGTAGGGTTTGCCGCCGAAGTAGCCCATGTAGGCGCCCATTCCGATGCCGAAGGTTATGAGGTAAAACAGCGGTTGCCCGAGGCTGACGATCAGCGTGGGAACCACGAATCGCTTGTAAGAGGTCAGGTTTCGAAGGAAGACGTAATAAATACGGTACGACAAGTTCACTCGGCCAAGCTCCTTCCTGTCAACTTTAGAAATACATCCTCGAGAGTGGCAGGGCGATTCAGGACGTTCGGCAGATTGAGCTCCACCACCTTTTTCATGAGCTCCCGGCCGTCACGGCAGTAGAAGAAAAGCGTATCACCCGCCCGTTCGTGACCGCACGCGACATCGGTAAGCCGGGCAATAAGCGAAGCATCCTCCTCCCGTCCGATACGGACCTCTATGACCTCCTTGCCAATCTCACCCGCCACGAGTGCGGCGGGCGGTCCCTCCCGTAATATCTTTCCCTGGTGCATGATCACGATGCGGTCGCAGAGCTGGGCGGCTTCATCCATGTACTGCGTCGTCAAAAGCAGGGTCGCCCCGCGATTTTTAAGGTATCGCAAACGCTGCCAGATCAAATGCCGCACCTGCGGATCGAGCCCGGTCGTCGGCTCATCAGCAATAATAAGACGGGGCCGGTTGAGAAGCGCGCGCGCAATGAGCAGCCTTCGCTTCATGCCGGTCGAGAGGGCGTGAATCCTGCTTTTTGCCTTGGCCTGCAGCTCAACAAATTCGAGAAGCTCGGCGATCCGCTTCCTGGCCTCGGAGCGCGGAATGTCGAAAAACCGGGAGAAAACCATCAGGTTTTCGTACACCGTCAGGTCCACATCGAGCGTAATCTCCTGAGGGATAACCCCGGTCATCATCTTGATTTCACGGTTATCAATGTTACTGGACTTGCCGAATACAGTCACTGAACCGGAGGTGATCGGCGAAAAACAGTGAACCATTTTCACCGTCGTGGTCTTCCCGGCTCCGTTAGGACCGAGAAAACCGAAACACTCTCCCTCGTTGATTCGGAAAGAGATGCCATCGACGGCAGTTAAATCATCGAATTTTTTAGTCAGGGCTTCCGCGTTTATTGCACTGTCCATGAGGTTCCTGGAAACATTTTTAAAAGATCCCTCGAAATGGCCATTTCAGTTCCTTGCTGAACGGAAGAAGAAATGGTATCGTAGAAAAATGCCAGCACCTGCACCGTTCGTAGTGAACCTGTCAAACCATGAACGGAATTTTTAGAGGTACCGGTTAAAAGAGATTGATAAAAAATATATGCCGGAGAGAGGAGCGATACACGCTATGATTTTGATGTTCCGGCCCATGTCGTCGCGCCTTTTTCATTTCATGAACCGGACGGTACGCCATACGACGCTACACGCCGGTGGCTTTCGATCTCTTCAAGACATCTCCCCCAACTCCCCGAGCATCGCCTGAATGTAATCATGCGGATTGAAATCTTGGAGGTCGTCGATGCTCTCTCCAACGCCGATCTTTCTGATAGGGATTTGGAGCTTACTGGTAAGGGCAAGCGCGATGCCTCCCTTGGCGGTCCCGTCGAGTTTGGTAATGATCAGTCCGGTGATGCCGATGGTACTGTTGAAGACCTGCGCCTGTCTGAGAGCGTTCTGGCCGGTGGTGGCGTCGATCACGAGGAGAATTTCATGCGGCGCACGGGGCGTATGCCGCCGGATCACGCGAATAATCTTCTCGAGTTCGTTCATGAGGTTGACTTTGTTGTGCAGCCGTCCGGCGGTATCGAGCAGAAGCACATCGATATTCCGTTTGGTCGCCGCTTCGAGTGCATCATAGACGACCGATGCCGCGTCGGAACCCACATGTTGACAAACAAAATCAGAACCGGTGCGTTGAGCCCAGATTCGCAGTTGTTCGATAGCGCCGGCCCGGAATGTATCGCCAGCGCCGAGCATCACGCGCTTGCCTTCGGCGGCGTATGAAGCGGCGATCTTGCCAATAGTCGTGGTCTTCCCCACGCCATTGACGCCCGTCACGAGCACCACCCGCGGTTTTGCGCCGACATCGACGGACGCAGTCTCCAACATCAAATCCGCGGAAAGGAGTTCCTTGAGCGTGGCATAGGCCTCCGCAGAAGTTCTCAGTCCCTTGCCTTTGATCTCCCGGCGAAGCCGTTCTATAACGGACCGCGAAAAATCAAGACCTATATCGGCGGCAATGAGGGCTTCTTCCAAGGAGTCATAGAACCGGTCATCGAATTCGGTTTTCAGACCGACAATGGAGGCGATTTGCGAACGGGTCTTACTGAGGCCCGCTTTTAAACGACCGGAAAAAATCATGCGCTGAAAATACAATGTATCCTTAGTATGCGGGCGGTTTGCTCCATTGACATAATCAGTTATTATTCATTGCACCGGTATCGGATGTTCGACGACATTATAAAATGCTCCACAGCCTGGAGCGTTCTCTTCCCATCCTCGACAATGATCTTTCACCGTTCCGACCAACAATAGAGGACTCAGTGTCCTGAGTCGAATAAAACTGCCGTGCACTGCCTGCTTTTCCCGGCGGATTTTTCTATTACAACATCAAACCACGAATTTGGAAGCGGTGCAATGGGGCCGAGGTCCACCGTCAGATAATTTGCAGTAATTCCCTTTGTCGAGCTCCCCTCCACAATGATACGCCGCGTCTTCCCGATCTGTCGCCCAACGAACGCATCCGCACTCCGCGCTATTACCACGCGCAATCGGTCGCTGCGCTCCCGCTTTACCGCCTCCGGGATCGCCATGTCGGCCATAGCGGACGCCGCGGTTCCCGGCCGGGGAGAGTAACGGAAAATATGGGCATAGGAGAACTCTATTTTCCCGGCATTCGCAAGGGTTTCTTCAAACTGCGCCTCGGTTTCTCCGGGGAATCCAACGATGAAATCGGCGCCCAGACCGGCGGCAGGATACCGGGCGCGAAAGGCGGCCAGCCGCTCAACCATCCCTTCGAGCTCTGCGCCGGGACGATTCATGCGGCGCAGCACACCGGCCGAGAGGCTCTGAAGGCTGATATGGAGGTGATCACACAGTTTACCCCCTTCCCCGACCATCGCACAAAGCCGATCGGAAACGTCCTCTCCATCAATTGAACTCAATCGCAGCCTGAAGTCGCCTCCGACGCGGAGAAGCCGTTCCACAAGCGGGAACAATCGCACCCCGGAGGGATCCCGGTAGTGGCCGATATGGGTGCCGGTGAGAACGATCTCCTTGTACCCGGCGTCAAGTGCAGCGCGCAGCGAGCGCTCGATCTCATCCGCGGCAGCGGATCGCGACGGCCCGCGAAGAAAAGGTACGATGCAGTAGGCGCAACGGCGATTGCACCCTTCCTGAATTTTAAGGTGAAACCGGGTACGCCCGCCGATTGCCGGCGGCTGAAGCGCAACCGGGACGTGAAGCGGCGTCGCCTCAAGCTCCCTGAAAAAAAGTCCGCGCTGGCTGCTGCGCAAAATCTCCGGAATCCTCCCCTTGCAGCCGCTGCCGACCACCCAGCTAACATTGGGGACTTTCAGAAACTCGGCCTTCTTTCGCTCGGCCATGCACCCGGTGACAAGCACTCTCGCCAGAGGCGCTTCGCGCGATAAAGCGCCAAGAAGCCGCATGATTTTCGATTCGGTATGACCGGTGACCGAACAGGTATTGAGGATAATGATATCGGCGCCATTGAAGCCATCCACCGCCTGGAATCCGCAGTTTACGAGTCCCGCTCGAAGCTCTTCGATCTCCGCCTGATTGGTACGGCACCCGATCGATTGAAAGGCCACTTTGGAGGGCCGGGATTCATTGTGCATCATGATTATCTTGTCATTTGGTTATAAACCCGAGCAATGGCTCTCTTCGTATGGTCCCCAAAGGTTAAGCCAATACTTGTTCATGTATTTAAAACAGGGTTACATGCGCAGGAAACGCCTGCCGAGTTCATCGAGGGAGATACGTACCAGCGTAGGCCTGCCATGCGGGCAGGTGTAAGGGTTTTTTGCCGCAAAGAGGCTATTGACAAGTGCATTCATCTCCTCCTGGGACAATTTTTGACCCGCCTTTATTGCGGCGCCGCATGCGAAGGCCGAGGCAAAACGTTTCGTCGTTTCCTGAAGAATATCGCGGTCCTGCTCATCAAGAAGATAACGAACCATGGAGCGAACGGTATCTTCGGCATCCGCGGTCCGCATAAAAAAAGGAATGGCTGAAACCGCGACCGCAGCGCCGCCAAAATCGCTTATCTCAAACCCGAAGGAGGAAAAATAGCGCAGACCCGAGAGCACGACCGCTTTTTCCTCCGTTGCGAATTCGATGATAACCGGGAACAGAAGCTGCTGCGAGGCCGAGCGGCCTCGGCCGACATCGTCAATCGCCTGCTCGTAAAGGATCCGCTCATGTGCCGCATGCTGATCAATAAGCAGGATGCCCTTCTTGATCGGGGCAAGGATATACGTTTCATGAATTTGATAGCAGGAGATAAGGTCCCACGCGGTTTCCCGCTCCGCAAAGCTTTGGGACGATTCAGCGCTCCCCCCGCCGGCAGTTCCAGCCACGGGAAACGGGATAACGGTTTCGGTCGCATCGGGAAATTGTGCATCCGGCAACGCCGGTGCCGCCCTCTCGCTATCCGCACCATCCCCATTCCTGACAACACTTTTTCCTGCAAATTGCTCGCTATCTGAAGCGAAAAACGAAAAACGGGTTGAACCGGGTAAGTCAAGCGATTCCTGCATCGCTTCGGCGGTAGATCCTTCCCCGGAGGACGCCGCCCGATCCGCATCCGAAAACGGCGTAACGGGGTCGCTACTCGCAGTCGGAACTTCGCGCCTTCGAATCATCATATCCCCCGGGGCTGCAAGGCTGCTCCCGATGCTTTTCTGCACTGCGGCGTGGATAAAGCCGAACAGGGCGCGTTCATCGTCAAATTTCACCAGCTGCTTCGTAGGATGTACATTGACATCTATATGCGACGGATCGATGGTAAGAAAACAGAAAAATGACGGCCGATACTGGGCGCTCAGAAATCGCCCGGCCGCCTCACGGATTGCATGGGTGACCGCATCGCAGTCGACACGCCGAAGATTTACATAAAGGTTTTGAAAACGCGGCCGGGAGTGAACAATTTCGGGAGAGGAAATGTAAGCGACCATTTCGAGACCCTGACGCACGCTCCGGCATTCTATGAGCTCTTTGACGAACGATGTTCCGGCGATTTGACCGATCCGGTCGGGCGCTGTTTCAACGGGTGGAAAATCGAGAAGGCGGTTGGAATCGGCCATGAGAGAAAAATGAATTGCCGGAAAGGCGGCGGCGAGCTGCTCCATAATCCGCGTAGCCGCCATCTGCTCGCTACGCGGACTTTTCATGAATTTTTTCCGGGCAGGGACGTTATAGAAAAGATCGCGCACGTCGGTGGTCGTACCCTGGCTATGCGCTACCGGTTCCACCTTTCCCTGCACGCCGCCATTGCACATGATTTCATGCCCGAGACCGTTCTGGTCCGTCGATGTCGCTACTGTCAATCTACTGATCGCCGCGACGCTCGCGAGCGCTTCTCCACGGAACCCCATGGTCGTGATGGCGAAAAGGTCATCGCTCGTCCTGATTTTGCTCGTGGCATGGCGGAGAAGGCAGTGCGCAAGATCCGTTTCGGTCATGCCGCACCCGTTATCGGCAATTTTAATTCTTGAAAAACCGGCGCCTTCGATAAAGGCTTCAATTTTCGTAGCGCCGGCATCGATTGAGTTTTCCACAAGTTCTTTAAGAACCGAGGCGGGACGCTCAATGACTTCGCCTGCGGCGATTTTTTCAACTACCGTCAACGGGAGCACTTCGATAGGAAAACGTTGATTCTGCATTATTGCGCGCTTAGAAGGCGTCAGCCGGGAAAGAAAGATATGTGCGGAAGGGGGGACTCGAACCCCCACAGGCTTGCGCCCACTAGGTTCTGAGCCTAGCGAGTCTACCAATTCCACCACTTCCGCAAAATGCTATTCCGGGGAAACCCGGAAAAATGGACATTTAGTAATATACAACACCGCCCCTTTCACTGAGAAGCAATGCGGCTTCCAGCTCTTCCACAACCCGGATACAGAAGTGGTTCAGCGCGATCCAGCCGGGGAATTCAAGGGGGATAACACAAGCGGGCAAACAGAGGAGTTGAGGCCCGACTTCACCTCACACTCCATTCATCCTGATTTTCTGTACCAGGTCTTCGGATTTTTTCTCGGCACTGGGGCCTAACATCTCCTTGATTACCCATGCGAGAAGAACGACCGCAACCATAATGGCGACGACACGAATGATTTTGAGCATTATTCCTCCTCCTTACAACTATTATACTACTTGCTTTCGCGTAATTTCAAGAACTAACATAAAAAATATTTTTCAAACGGCGCAGACATCTCTCTTCCCGGCATCGACGTTCGCGAGACAGCGCCTCTCTTCCGATCAGACCGGATTTTTTTCCCGGAGCGCATTGACAATTTTCTTTTTCATATCGCCGGAATACTTGAAAAGCGGCACGAGCCTGCGATTGAGCGGGACGACCTCCCCGGTCTTGGGATTGCGCGCGGGTCGAGGTTTACGCATTTTAGTATAAAAAGTCCCAAACCCCCGTATCTCAATGCTGTTTTGCTCCTCAAGAAGCCGGGAAATCGTTTCCAGAAGCTCCTCGACAACAACCTTCGTGTCGGATTGCGTCAACCCGATACGCTTGGCAACCTGCGCAATGAGGTCATGTTTTGTCGTATTCACGCTCATCCCTCCTCCGATAAAGTCATGAAATCACTATAAATATCCAATGTATGAGGGAAGAAAGTCAAGAAAAAATTGTGAAAGGGTGAAGGATGAATAAAAACGACGGAAAGAAACCATGCTTTCATCCCTCCGCCTTTATCCGTGGTCTTATGCCAGGTATACCGCCCCCGGATGCCGTATATACATACCGAGCGTCGAATGTTCCGGCATCATCTGAAACCGTTCGGTGAGGGTAATGCCAAGCCTTTCCTCAATCGCCATGATCTCGAACAGTTTCTTTTGCTCCTCGATCGGCGGCATGCCCGGATACCCGAAGCTATACCGTCTGCCGGTCGCGGGCGGAAGCCGGAGTCCGCGAACGATTTCACCGGTTACCCGTTCCGCAAGCTCTTCGGTCAGGTAACCGGCGATCCCGTTAAGATAATAACCCATGGAGTAGGAATTTTCCGCGCCGAAAAATTCTCCCGCCCGAATGCTCAACCCCAGGCCGATCGTCACAATCTGCAACGCAAGGAAATCTCCTTCGGGACGCAGATAATCGGCAATGGACCGATTACCGGCCTTTGGCATGCGCGGGAAGACAAAGGACGCCAGTTCCGTATGGAAATCCGATGGATCAAGCAGCATCACCTGTTCTCCATCCGTGATCGTCGGGAAGAAACCGTAGAGGGCGGCCGGGTCGAGGAGGAGCGAGTCGGTTATCATTGCCCGCAGTTTTTCGAGAGCTGGAATAAAATCCCGCGCCTCAGCCTCGGCATATGCTTCTTTGGTCAGCCGTCCGCCACCCCACCACGCCTTGAACAGACGGGAAGGAATAATTTTATCAAGCAGAGAGCCGCTCTCCCAGCGGAGCACCGCGCCGGTCCCGTAAAAGGGCGGTTCCCTATACTCGCCATGGTCAAGCATCAGCGACGCATCGCGAGTCCCCGCGACAGTGTTCGAAAGCGCGCTTTTCGCCTCAGGATCCACCGGTAACGATGTTCCCTGTTTTGTCTGCTCGATGACTTTCGCCGCTTCAAACGCATCGCGGCAATAGTAGACATTCCCTTTATACGAAGCGCCGTCTTCGAGCTTTGCGATACGAGTGGCGAAGGCGCTGCTCACGGCAGCGCCGCCAATAAGCACGGGAACGGTAATCCCCCGTCGCGCGAATTCACGCACGCAGACGCCCATCTCGCGAGAGGTCGTCACGAGAAGGGCCGAAAGCCCCACGGCATCGGGCCGATGTTCCGCAACCGCCGCGATGATCGCATCGAGCGGGACCTGCTTGCCGAGATCGATCACCTCAAACCCCTGGTTCCGCATGATGGAGCCGACAAGGTTTTTTCCGATATCGTGAACGTCGCCGAATACCGTCGCAAGAATAATTTTCCCCTTGCTCCGCGCGCCGTTTTTTTTCAGGTGCGGTTCAAGAACGGCAAGCGCTTCGCGCATGACCTCGGCGGCCTGGAGCACGAAGGGCAGGATCATGGTTCCCGCCGCCATCCGCCTCCCCACTTCGTCCATTGCCGGAAGCAGGATGGTATCGAGAATCGCTGCCGCCGGGCGCTCCTGCAGCAGTTTGTCAATGGACCGCTTCACATCGCGACGATCACGTAATAGGATTGCCTGTCGCAGTGTTTCAGCGGGAGTCCGAGACAGGGATTCGGCGGGCTCGTTTCGAAGCCGCACTTTTCCAGAGGGCGCGACCGCCTCGAAATAATGCACAAACTTATGCAGGGCGTCGGCGGAACGGTTAAAAAGCAGCGACTCGCCAAGCTGTCGCGCCTCCGGAGCGTAGGTCGCGATATCGTCGAGATGAAGCGGATTGAATATCGCCGCATCGAGCCCTGCCGCCGCCGCATGGTGAAGCATGAGATTGTTCAGGATGCGCCGCGCCGCCGGCGACAAACCGTAGGAGACATTGCTCACCCCCATCACCGTGCGCACCCCGGAGAATTCTGCCTTGATTCTCCGCAGCGCTTCAAGGCTTATGGCCGCCGCATCGGCGTCCTGCGGGTTGCCGGTTGCAAGCGTCAGGACAAGAGGATCGATATAGAGGTAGTGTTCGGGCAGGCCCGCCTCCCCGGCCATGTCGCGCAGCCTCATCGCACATTCAATTTTGCGATCAATTGTTTTCGCCATTCCACTGTCGTCAATGGTAAGCGCAATCACCGGACAACCGAAATTCACCGCCTCCCGGAGCACACGCCGAGCCTGCACGCCCCTTTTTTCCAGATTGATGGAGTTAAGAAGGACGCTGCCGGGACTCGTCTTGCAAGCAATTTCCAGAACCGCCGGATCCGTGGAATCGATTGCAAAAGGCGCCGTCACGCGGTCGGAAAGGTAGGCGACAAGCGCCCGCATGGTATCCGCTTCGTCGTCGCGCTCGTTGATCGCGACGCAAAGATCGAGGATAGCGGCGCCTTGTGCAATCTGTTCCAGAGCAAGCCGGTTCAATTCATCCCAGTTCCGGGCAAGAACGAGCTCCTTGGTTTTCTTTGACCCCTGCGCATTGCAGCGCTCGCCGATGATGATCGGACGCGCCACGCGTTCGAGATCGACTCCCGAAATCCCGGTGGCGCAGAAACAGGCGCTTTTTCTCACCGTGCGCTCCGCCACTCGCTTCCCGGCAAGTTGACGTTTCAATTCGCGAATATGGGCCGGCGTGGTGCCGCAGCAGCCGCCGACCATGGGCAATCCGCCTTCAACAACCAGGGGCGCGATGCGTGCCGCGAATTCTTCCGGAGTCAGGGAGTAGACGGCCTTTCCGTCGATATTGACCGGCATGCCCGCATTCGGCATCATGACAACGGGCAGATTGGTCGACGCGAGAAGCCGTTCGATGTGCGGCGCCATTTCCGCGGGTCCGGTTCCACAGTTCAATCCCACCGCATCCGCTCCAAAAGAGACTGCGCCAAGAAACGCAACGATGTCGCTTCCAAGGAGCATTCGTCCGGTCACATCCATGGTGCATTGCACATGCAGGGGGACCGTTACCCGCAGCTTTGCAAGCAGCCGCCTGATTCCGTGCATCGCCGCCCGGATCTCAAGCAGATCCTGCGACGTTTCGAGGAGGAGCAGGTCGACGCCTCCGTCAAGCAGCGCGGAAGCCTGCTCTTCGTACATATCGGCCAGAGCATCGAAGGTGACGGCATTAAGCGAAGGATCCTTGGAAGACGGCAAACAGCCGGTCGGCCCCATGGAACCGGCAACCAGGCGCAATCGTCCCGGTGCACTCGCAATTGCCGCCTCCCGCCGGGCAAGCTGCGCACCGGCTTTATTGACTTCATATAATTTCTCTTCCAGCCCATTTTCCGCAAGCTTCCGTCGGTTTCCGCCGAAGGTATTGGTGGTAATAATATCCGCTTCGGCAACGAGATAGGACCCATGAATTTTCCGGATAACGTCGGGTCGCGTCAGGTTGAGTATCTCGTTGCACCCGTCATGCCCGGCGAACGCTTCGACCGGAAGGTCCTGCTTCTGCACTTCGGTGCCGAACGCGCCGTCGAAAACGATAGGGATTCTCTCTCGAACTAATTCGCTATAGGACCTGGACATTGATTCTCTTTTCACCGGGTAGATCGAAACAAAATGATAATTTGCAGCATCAGCGCCGTCGTTATTGAAAATACATCTAAAAATTCTTCTCACCGGCGTCCCATGGAAAACCAATGAAATTGTAGAGATTTTTGTTCTTTTATCACAAAAGTGATCTGCGCCCCAGCGGCATCTGAACTGCGCCCCCTACGTTGGAGACGTAGCTGAGATTTTTAGGTTGATGTGACCGAGTTCTTTCCTACGTTTGTTGTCTGAAAATAATAGCTTTGAACTCCACACCGGTGGCAAGTACCCGATTGCGGAGTGTACTCTTTGTCGGTTATATACCTGCTCGATGAAATATGGGATACGCTCTGCAACGTCAATGAAGCTTTCATACTCCCATAAATAGACCTCCTCCTTCTTAAGGGTTTTCATGAATGATTCGGCAAAGGCGTTATCATACGGATTGCCACTACGTGACATGCTTATCCGGAAGTTATGCTGGTTGAGGATTTCGATATAATCATAGCAGGCATACTGTACGCCCTTGTCTGAGTGGTGGATGGCGCCTGGTGGCGGATTCCGTAGCATAATAGCCATACGCAATGCTTCAAGCGTAAAAGTGCGGTTTAGTGACTTCGATATGACCCATCCGATAATCCGACGTGAGAACACGTCCAGGATTATTGCCACATACACAAACCCCGTGGCTATCCGCACATAGGTAATGTCGGAAACCCAGACCTGATTGATGCCGGTTATCGTCATGCCGCGAATCAGATTGGGGTAAACGGGAAGACGATGCTCAAAATCCGTCGTCCGGACAAACGCCCTGCGGATTATTACCTGCAAGCCGTATTTGCCCATTATTCGACGGATCTTCTTACCGTTATACAAACCGCCTTTTCGACGGAAAAGATACGTTTGCACCGTACGATATCCTGCATAGGGAAAATCGGTCTGAATCGCCTCTATTTCATCTCGTAACTGAGCATCATTAAAATCCCGTACCGCATGATTCTTCTTAGGCGGGTTGTAATACGTGGATGTGCTGATCTTCATGATTGCACATCCCTTCGTGACTCCGCCGCATTGCGTCCGGTGACGACGTACCCATACCCATTCGACTTTCTCATGCGTACTGAGTACTCTTCGATTTTTTTAAAAGGTCGTTCTCAAGCGTGAGTTCACCGACTTTTTTCTTGTACCGATCTAACTCCTTCTCAAGTCGGCGTTCCCGTGCGCTGGGATGGTTTACCATGGTCCCTTCTTGAATCTGCTTTCGCCACCGGTCTATCAAAGAGCTCGCTATCTTCTCGTCTTTTATAACCTCGGACCTGCTTCGCAGACCGCTTTCAATCTCATTCACGATCCGCTGCTTGTATTCCCGTGGAAAATGTCGATATTTCTTCATTCCGGCTCCTTTGAAAAAAAATATGAGCCGGTCACTACTACCCTAATTATTCAGGATTTTATCTCGAACTATGGGGCGCACTCCACTTTCCGGCTCTTCTTTTACGAATGCAGGTTTTGCACTGATGCGTGAAAGAATCTATTTTGAGAAAAGACAAAACGCTTCATCGGACCTCACCAGCCTTTTCGGTTCGTCCCATGTGAAGACAAGACTTTTATGGTCGTAAAATCCTATAAAAACATGAGGTCTTTATGATTAACTACAAAAGCGTCATTGCCGTTCCGTTACTGCTTGCGATAACGGCAGGTTACTCTCAGCAGGTTGATCTGCTGAAATCAGGAGTGGAAAACTGGAATAAATGGAGAGTGGAAAACACGACTATCATACCTCGCCTTGATAGCGCGGACCTTAAGGGAGCGGACCTTCGCGGCGCCGACCTCGTGGATGCCATCCTTGAGAGAGCCGACCTTCGAGGCGCCAACCTTGTAGATGCCATCTTTGTGAGAGCCAACTTCGGGGGAGCCAACCTTAAGGGAACCGACCTTTCGGGGGCCAACCTTAAAGGCGCCGACCTTGAGGGTGCCGACCTGCGGGGCGCCAACCTTGAGTTAGCCGACCTGCGGGGAGCCAACCTCGGGGAGGTCGACCTTAAGGGTGCCGACCTGCGGGGCGCCGACCTCGCGGGCGCCGACCTTGAGGGAGGCAACTTTGAGAGAGCCGACCTGCGGGAAGCCGACCTTCAGAGAACCGATCTTGAGGGAAACAACCTTGAGGGCGCCAACCTTACGGGAGCCAACCTTGCGGGAGCCACCCTTGAGGGGGCTAATATTATGGGAACCGACCTCAGCAAGGTTACATCATTCTACAAGGCACAACTCGATCCGGGAATTTTATCGGAAATAAAAACCAACTGGCCAGAAAAACTTGCAATGGTCTGGGACGCTAAAAAAGCGAGCCTGGTTATCGATACGACGCTCCTTGTGCAGATTAAGAAACCCGATTGGCATGGGTGGATAGAGGAAGGAGATCAGGGTCAATAGCTCCTATGGCAATAAATGCAACAACGAATTCGATAGAATCGCGGACGAATCATGATGCCGACATCCTAGTGATTGCAAATGATGAAATAAAAAAGATCGGTTCGGATTATTTTGCAGAAGAGTAAACATTCAGGCCAAGGAATGCCGATAGAAAATAAAATAGCGCTTGTGAAAGACAGCGCAAAGGTAGGTCCCCGGGAATAAAAGCAAACCGTTCAAGAATGCCGCGTTATCTATTGTTCAAATAATCAAAATCATCCACAGAATACAAAACGTTGGCAGTTTCTTTTGCTGAAGCCAGGATTAACAACATCATCCGCTTACGACAATGCGCATCGTATTTTGAATGCCTGCAGTACAGAGTCCCAAACCAATGAAAGCGCACTCGTGAGAAAAATTTTGCCACCGGTTGCAATAGTAATCACATTTTTTTTCACGAATATGGTAAACGCCCAGTGGATACAGGCCGATGTGCCGACGGCAGGATGGGTTCCGGCTTTTGCCATAAGTGGCAGCGCTATTTTTGCGGGGATCGATGTCAATGGTTTTCGCGGGGGCGGCGGTATTTTCCGTTCCCTCGATACCGGTGCAAGCTGGACTTCGGTCGGCCTTAGGAATACTGAAGTCACCTCTTTTGCGGCGAGCGGGGGCGCGATCTTTGCAGGGGCCCAAGCGAAGGGTTTCGATATTGGCGGGGGCGTATTCCGTTCCACCAATAACGGAAGAAGCTGGACTCTGGTCGGGCTCGCGAATACCGATGTCGTGTCTCTTGCGGTAAGCGGCAGCGCTCTCTTCGCAGGGACCAGATCCACTGATCATGGTGTTGGCGGCGTTTTTTTATCCACCAATTACGGAATGAGCTGGGTCGCGGTTGATTCCGGCCTCCCGGAACGCTGTTATGTCGCCTCTCTTGCGGTAAGCGGCAGCACTGTCTTTGCAGGAACCGGACAAAATGATTATGACGCTGGCGGCGATATTTTTCGTTCCACCAATAACGGAACAAGCTGGAATGCGGCGGATTCAGGCCTCACCTCTATCGATACATGGGTTGAATGGCTTGCAGTGAGCGAAAGCGCTATTTTTGCCGGCGCCGAGAACGGCGTTTTTTTATCTACCAATAACGGAACAAGCTGGACTTCGGTCGATTACGGATTCAAGGATTATTATGGCGATGTCTCTTCGTTTGCGACGAGCGGGGGCGCGATCTTTGCCGGAACTGGCGCTAACGGCATTTTCCTTTCCACCAATAACGGCAAAAGCTGGACTTCGGTCGATTATGGACTCTCGAATCTTACTATTGTCACCTCTCTTGCGGTGTTCGGCGGCGCTCTCTTTGCCGGAACCGAAAGTAACGGGGTATGGCGCCGACCGCTTTCAGAAATGATAGGGGGAACGTACCATCCCCGGCGAACGGTGTTGAATCAATCAAATTTCAGAACACTCTCTTCTATCGGCGCTAACGCAAACGTGACCATTGAATTCTCTCTCCCTCAATCGGATAAGGTAACCGTTGCCGTTTACAATCTTTCCGGCCACGAATTAGCATCCCTTATTAATAAAAATCTCAGTCAGGGCAGCTACAGCATAACGTGGAATACCGGAAATGTAGCGCCCGGTTGTTATGCGGTCCAATTAAAGGCCGGATCGAATGCCTATGTAAAGAGCATCCCGATTTTTCGATAATTCGCTATTTTTATGCGAGTTCCCACGTCGCAAAAAGTTTATAAGTAAATAGTGTGAATCTGTCGGGCTCATGTAGCCGGTAGAGGATGGTGCGCAGACTCCTTAAAATTTCGTACTGTCAACAAATGCACGTCCAGGTATCCGGGGCGATCTTTTTATTTCAGGCTTCTTTTCCCTTCAAGAAATTTCTTTAACGTCGCCAGCATCATCGCCCAGCCCTTTGCGGAGTGTTCACGGGCAGAGACGGTCGGGTTGTTGTCTTGAGACAATGAGTGATCTTCCCCCGAAAGAGTGGACACTCATTTAAGCGATAGCCGCCCATGATTTTTCTTCAAACTCAACCAAGCTTTTATAGCCAAACGTTGAATGCAATCGTTGACGGTTGTAGAACGATTCAATATACTCGAAAATGTGTTTCCTGGCATCGTTTCTGGTTTGGAATCGAATTCGATGCACTAGTTCAACTTTAAGTGTATGAAAAAAAGTCTCTGTAACAGCATTATCAAAGCAATTTTCTGTCGCACTCATACTTTGAATGCACTCATGTTGTGAAAGAACCGCCCGGAATCGTTGACCGCTATACTGAAACCCACGATCAGAATGAACCAGCAATCCCGCTTGCGGTTTACGCTGCATAAGTGCTGCTCCAAACGCCGTTGTTACCAACTCATCCGCCAAACGTTCCTGCATGCTCCATCCGACAAGTACACATCAAGGATCACCGCCAGATATAGCCAGCCTTCTTGTGTGGAGATATAGGTGATGTCTGACGTCCAGATACGGTTGGGATATGCTGAATAAAACCGTTGCTGCAACAGATTCGGTGCGGCATCCATGGCTTTGGAAACGGTGGTTACCCGGAATGCTCGACGCTGCACCGCTCTTAAGCCCGCAGTTTGCATCAGCCGTGCTACACGATGCTTGCCACATCGATATCCCTGACGATGCAAAGAGTGAAATTCCCTTAGACTCCCATAGGTTTCTCTGCTCTCTTTAAACACCCGACGAATAACTTCCAGCAAGCGTTTATTCGCAATCGTTCGGGCAGATGCGCTGTATCGTCGCCAGGTGTAGTAACCGCTCCGCGCAACCCCGATCACTCGGCACATCTCCTCGACCGAGTATTCCCGGTCATGGTCGGCAATGAATCCATATATCGCTCGGGGTCCATTGAGAAGATGGCCACTGCTTTTTTTAAAATATCACGCTCCCGGCGAAGCCGCTCATTCTCCGCTTTAAGTAGCGTTATTGCTTTCTCCATCAGTAACCCATCACATTCAACTGGGTTCTCAACCGCTGCTTTATACACCCAATCTTTGGGACTTATA
>Ga0187863_10000949_pt1 | contig 23812 bp, 8 predicted proteins | sample June2016WEW_11_1_FD_132975 | JGI IMG/M metagenome (GOLD analysis project Ga0187863, IMG submission 132975) | Peatland microbial communities from SPRUCE experiment site at the Marcell Experimental Forest, Minnesota, USA - June2016WEW_11_10 | ecosystem: Environmental > Terrestrial > Soil >...
CGGCTGAAAATCGTACTCCGCCTTGCCGTTTTCGAAGCGAGGCCGCCATTGCTTTTGAATCGGTTGAACTTCGTGCAGCACTTGATCTGCATGGATCATGATTGCCATTAGCTGAAATGCCGGCAGGTTGTTCACCCTCCCAGGAAAACGGCCGGAGCCTTTCGGCTCCGGCCGTCTGAGATACTTCCGGGTTCTCGCCCGGTTAACACCCTGGTTTTAAGGACTGACCAGAAGCCTGAAGAACTTATTCCCACTGGTTGCCGGAACGGTGTACGGCGAGGCAGCGGCGTTGTTGGTGGTCCACGGACCGCTCACGCTGGTCGCCTGGAGGAGCGTTCCATGCTGCCAGCTGAGCACGACGTTCGATCCGGAGTGCGTGATGGTGATGGTCTGCGGACCCAGGACGGCCACACCGTTGTAGAGGCCTTGCACTTGGGCAGCGGTGAGCGCGTTGGTAAAGACAGCCGCATCCGCAATGTTGGCGCCCGGCTGCAATCGTGCCGTTCCATAATCGGGCGAGCCGCCAATCCAAACGTCGAGGTTGTCTCCTGGGGGAGTCGTCACCACGGTGTTGTTTGCCACAAGCACGCCATCCACATACAGTGCGCCGTTGTTGTTCTGGTTGGTGACGCCCGTGTAGGTATAGGCCACCATATGCCAGTTACCGTCATTAATGCCCGGGGAGGCAATGGGATCCTGCGCATCGCCGGAGGCGCTGGTGCCATCGTTACCGCCAGGCTGGCCTTGCCCATCAATACTCGTCCGCCAGGAAGCATCACCGTGCCCGATCAATCCATCAAAACCCGGTGTGATGATCAGTTGAACCCAGGCCACCGCGGTAATCGCGTTGGTGATGTTGAACGGACCTTCGGGAATATCAACATACGCCGACAAAAACTGCCCGGAATAGTTGGGACTGCCGAAAAATGCATTGGTTGGTCCCGGCTGGGCCAGTGTGTAACTTGAACCGACGACGCTGGAGAGGGTGTAGGTTCCGTTATTACCGCCAATCACGTCATAAGCGATCGTGCCACTGGTTTCATTCAGGGGCCAGAAGGCAACCGGACCAAGCGTCACAATGGCCTGCTGATAGGTGGTGGGGGTAACGACTGTGAGAGCCAACGCCGAACTGGGGGCGGTGCCGTACTGATTGCTGACCAGGCAGGAGTAACTGCCGGCATTGGCCAGTTGGATGTTGGGAATCGTCAACGTCGGCGAGGCGGAGACGCTGATGGGATTCGGGCTGCTGTTGGTGAACCAGTAATAGGTAAAGGGCGGGGTGCCATTATTGGCCACGCGAATACTCAACGTCGCGCCTGCCAGAAGGGTTTCGCTGGCTTCCGGCTCTTGCGTAATGACCGGCGCACTGTTCGGGACCGTGATGGAAGCGCTGGTTCCGGTCACGCCGTTGACCGTGGCGCTGATGGTGGCGCTGCCGGTGCCGACGGCGGTAATCAGACCGCTGCTGTTCACCGTGAGAGCGCCGGGGTTGCTGCTGATCCAGTTGGTGGCGGCAGCGGTGACCGAGATGCCGGATGCGTTCACAAAGTTTCCAACCACGGCGGCTTGTTGGGTTTGACCTTGAATCATGCTTGTGGAGACCGTGAGGCTGACCGATGTGGGAGTCAGATTTGTCACCACGATACCGGGACCTGCAGCGGCGCTGATCGCCAGATACAGGGGTGACACGGCGCCATCCCAGATCCGGAACTCATAGACGGTGCCTTGGAACTGCGCATCACCGTAGGTGTCATTCCCCAACCAATTTTGGGACGTGCCGCTTGATCCTCCAATGCTGCCCGGAATATAAGTAGCATCGGGATACGTCTGGGTAGCCGCCAAAAATCCGTTGGAATAAATATTACCCGTCAAGGTGGCCGCGTTGAAGATGAAGGTTACGTATTGCTCCGAACTATTCGGGAATAGAGAACCCGTAACGGTGTCAATTTCGTTGCCGTGTGGGGTGATGGCCGCGTCCAGGTTGAGTATACCCCTTTGCGGAAATGGGCACAGCTCGAAGTTATGGCTGCCGTCGTTGGCGAAGTCCCAAACTGTCGCCCACTGCTGTGCGGTATTCTGCGTCACCCAGCATTCAACCGTTAGCGAGGTGGTATTGGTCAGTATTCCACCGGGCAGAGCCACATAACCATTATTGTTCCCACCCCCTCCGGGAAGGGAAAGGCCGTTGTTTATGGTAGCGGCGGTTCCGCCGTTGGGCGCCACCAGATGCCCGTTCCACGTGGGGCCGCCCACCGAATCGGAAGCATCGCTGACAAAACTGTAGCGATGATCAAGGACCGCTTGTTGGACCGTCAACGTTGCAGTGGCGTTGGTGCTTCCGAGGTTGTTCGTAACCAATACGCTGTAATTTCCGGCATTGGTGAAGCCAACGTTGGTCACAGTCAGCGAGGTATTGGTCGCGCCCGTAATCGGCGAGGAGTTAAAACTCCATTGGAAGCCCAAACCTCCGCCGAGAGCCTGGATGGAAAAGTAAGCCGTATCACCCACAGCCACGGTCAGACTCGCAGGTCCCTGTACTCTTGGCTGGGTATCGGCGACAGTGATCGTTGCGGTGGTTCCGGTGACACCATTGACCGTGGCGCTGACCGTGGCGGTGCCGCCGCTCAACGCGGTGATTAAACCACTGCTATTTACCGACAGAACGCTTGGGTTGCTGGTCGTCCAGTTGGTGGCGCCGGCGGTGACATTGACACCGGATGCGTTCACGAAATTCCCGGTAACGGTGGCCGGCTGGGTTTGAGCGCCAATCATGCTCGTATTGGTGACCGTGACACTGACCAATGTGGGAGTCAGGTTGGTCACCACGACACTGGGGCCGGCAACAGCGGCGATCGCCGCATACACGGGTGACAAGGCGCCGTTCCAGATCCGGAACTCATAGATGGTGCCTTGAAACTGCGTATCACCATATGTGTCGGCTCCTAACCAATTTTGGGTCGTGCCGCCTGCGCCTCCAATGCTGCCAGGACAATAAGTACTATTTGGGAAAGTGGTCGTGGCCACCAAGGCTCCGTTGGTGTAAAGATTGCCCGTCAGGGTGAAATTGTTGTAGGTTAAGCAAACGTATTGCTCTGAACCATTCGGGAATGAAACAGCCGATTGCAAATCCTGCTCGTTGTTGTTTGGCGTGAAGGCCACTTCCATGTTATTGCCATTGTTGCCTGGGTGTGGGATCAACGCGAAGTTTATACCAGGTTGCACGGCGAAGTCCCAAGGCGTCGCCCACGTATTTGCCGTATTCTGCGCCAACCAGCATTCAACGGTTAGCGAAGTGGTGTTGGTCAGTATCCCACTGGGCAGAGATAAATAACCTGAATAGGCTGCTGGCGCACCGCCCCCACCCCCCGGCAGGACAAGGCCGCTGCTTATGGTGGCGGCAGATCCACCGTTGGGTGCGACCAATGTCCCATTGGCGCCGCCCACTGAATCGGAAGCATCGCTAACGAAGCTGTAGCGATGCAGAAGGGTCTGGGGGCCGGTGACGGTGATGGTGCCGCTGGTAGCGGTGACACCCGCAACCGTGGCGCTGACCGTGGCGCTGCCGACGCCAACCCCGAGGATCACACCGCTGCTATTCACCGCGAGAACGCTTGGATTGCTGCTGACCCAGTTGGTGGCGTCGGCGGTTGCCAGGAGATTGGTTGAGCCGGTTTGCGGGAGCTGAACGGTGACGTTGGCTTGTTCGGTTCCAGTGATTATCACGCTGGGACCCGCCGTGACGCTGACCGATGTGGGAGTCAGGTTGTTGATTAAAACACTCGGACCGGCCACTGCGCTGGCGGAAAGATACCGTTGTGAAACAGGGGCAGTCCAGATGCGCATTTCATCGAAGGTGCCGTTGAAGACTGCATCGTTCCACTGGTCGAGTCCAATAAAATTATTATACGTGAAGCCCAAGCTTGCCGGCGTGATGGTGACACCCGTGGCAATTGCCACCTGGACGCCGTTGAGATAGAGCCTGATGGTTTGACTCGGCGCATCGTAGGTTACAGCAGTGTATTGTTCCGTTCCCGTCGGCAACTGTGAAGGTGCCTCCGCATCTACGTTGCCATTGTGGTTGAATTCAGTCCAGAGCGGGCCAGGCCCGCTCTTTGGAATCAAGTCAATATAGTTATTCTGAATAAAATTATTATTCGGCCCGGTGGTGCTGCCACCGAAGGACCAAGCGCGCGCCCATGTCAGTCCCCCGTTATCCGTCAGCCACGTTTCAATCGTGATTGAGTTGTTGCTGGAAAGTATCCCATTGGGAAATTGCGCCCAGTTGCCGCCGCCTCCCGGCAACGTCAGAACGCCACCCCCTAGGCTCGTGCTGCCAAAGAGTGTGATATTGGAGCCTTCAATCGAATCAAAGGCAGTGGTGCCACCACTTTCATTAAATGACCATCTGTGCTGAAGGGTTTGTGCCGAGAGCAAACAAGGTAAAGCAAGGAAGGACAGAATCATGCCGATCAGACGCCTGGACGCAACACGGGCAGACCCATGACGCGCGGATTCTCCATTTATGCTTGGTTTCATAGCTTTAAGAAGGGTTTTCATTCAAGTATTGGTTTATTGGTGATTACCGATGCCCCATTCAAATCAGCCTTTGAATTTGGAAATACCATGACACTCCAATGCATTCGGCTTGTGGACATGTGGCGACTCTAAACTTCTTATCGGAGGATGTCATGTGGCATAAAATGGCCACAGGTATATCAGCGTCACTTATTGCTAAATGGCCCGAGAGCTTGCGACGAAAGTATATCAAGCAGCAATAAATTACACTCGCAGTCATGATTAACAAACCCGGTTGGCACCAGATTTGTCGTAACTTACCTGGAGCCCGGCACGCATCAAGTCCATGGCAAGACGGAGGAGATAAAACTCATCAGGAACAGTTGGATTAATCGATACGGGTGACGCTAAAGCTCCCGTTTGCCGTGCAGCTTTTCGACGGCAAAGAATGCGCAAAGTTCCGCGCACTTCAACCAGTGGGCCCGGGTTCAGAGACTGTAAACTGCCCTCGCCCACAGGACTCTATGGCATAAAGTGGCCACACAGCCTCCAATTGACTTTGGAATCAATGCGACTAGGTTTTGTCCTATGAATTCCACCGCAACCCGTAAAATCGGGGCATGGTTGCTTTGCGGGCTTGTAGTTCTCTTGGTCGGAGCAATCAATTTCCACATCACGGAAGCCAGGGCGGATACCGTCACTGACGTGACCAATATTCAAGCCGGCGGATACGGCGGACTTTATATTGGCAATCGCGCGCCGTTGGAACCGAGTCCGCTTCTGCGCCTGCCGCCCGGCGGCATTCAGCCGCAGGGCTGGTTGCTGACGATGCTGCAAAACCAGCGCAACGGCTTGAACGGGTTGCAGGAACAGATTTCGCCGTTTCTGAAATTCCCGACCAGTGATTGGACCACGACCAATGGGTCGGGCACGACGCAGGGCTGGGAGCGCGTGCCTTACTGGCTGCGCGGCTACATTGACCTGGGTTATTGCCTTCAGGACAACACGGTCATCACGAATGCCGCCCACTGGATCAAGGGGGTCATGAACTCGGAGCGGCCCAACGGCTATTTCGGCCCGGCACAGGACTATTCGGACGGGACGAATGACTCAGATTTAGGGATCAATGTGCCGGATTTGTGGCCGAACATGCCGATGCTCGACGCGATGCGGTCCTATTACGATTACACCGGCGATACCAATGCCTTGAATTTGATTCGCAATTATTGTCTTTGGGAGAACAGCCTGCCGGCCACCGATTTCGGCGCGGGTTACTGGCCGATGATGCGCATGGGGGACAACATCGAAAGCATTTACTGGCTCTACAACCGGACGGGCGAATCCTGGTTGCTGAACCTGGCCACGAACATTTATGTGAACATGGCGCGATGGGACACGCCCAGTACGCTGCCGAACTGGCACAACGTGAACATCGCCGAAGGCTTCCGCGCCCCCACCGTGTTCTGGCAGCAATCCGGTAATCCGACCCAATTCCAATTTGCCGAGGCCAACTATCAGACCGTCATTAGTCAATATGGCCAGGTGCCGGGCGGGGCGTTTGGCGGGGATGAAAATTGCCGCTCCGGTTACTATGGTCCGCAACAGGCCATTGAGACGTGCGGCATTGTGGAGTTGATGCGCAGTTTCGAAATTCTTGACCGGATCACGGGTAGTCCGGTGTGGGCGGAGCGGTGCGAGAACCTGGCCGCCAACACCCTGCCGGCGGCGCTGCGGACCAACATGATGGGATTGCATTACCTCACCGCGCCCAACCAGCCTGAACTGGACGATGAAACCAAATCGCCGGACATCGACAACGGAGGCAATCCTTGGTTTTCCTACAGCCCCAACGAGCCTAATTTTTACTGCTGCGAACACAATCACGGCATGGGCTGGCCCTATTTCTGCGAGGAAACGTGGCTGGCCACCTGGGACAATGGTCTTTGCGCCTCGCTCTATGCGCCGACAGCCGTCCAGGCGCGCGTCGGCAACGGCAGCACCGTCAGCGTGAACGAAACCACCAGCTACCCGTTCGACGACACGATCCAGTTGAGTCTCACGGCGACCAACAGCGTGAATTTTCCACTCTATCTGCGCGTGCCGCAGTGGTGTTCGAACAGTTGGATTCAAGTCAATGGCCTGGCCGTTGCGACCAACAGCCAGCCGAGTTCCTACGTCTGCATCCAGCGCACTTGGAACAACGGCGATCAGGTCGTGCTGCATTTCCCGCGTCAAATTACTGTTAAGACCTGGACCGCCAACAACAATTGCGTTTCGGTCAACTACGGCCCGCTCACGTTCTCCCTGCAAATCCAGGAAAACTGGCAGCCTTATGGAAACAACGCCGCGCCGTGGACGGAATATGAGGCCTATCCCACGACTCCCTGGAACTATGGCCTCGTGTTGAACAGCATCAATCCGGCGGCCTCGTTCACCGTCGTGACCAACCCCGGTCCGATGGCGGCGAATCCATTTTCACTGCAAACGACGCCGATCCAATTGCAGGTCCAGGCCCGGCAGATTCCGGCCTGGACGCTCGACAGTCTCTACGTCGCCGGTGCGGTTTGGCCAAGTCCGGTTTACAGCACGCAGGCGGTGCAGACGGTCACGCTGGTGCCGATGGGCGCGGCCCGGCTGCGCATTTCGGCGTTCCCGACTGTCAGCACGAGCCCGACCGCGACTCAGTGGAGCGCGCCCTATTCGCCAAGCGCCTCTTATGTGAATTCCAGCGACACCGTCTCGGCCATGAACCTTGGCGTGCAGCCCACCAATTCCAGCGAACAAATCACCCGCATGACCTGGTGGAGTCATCAGGGCACGGCGGAGTGGGTGCAGGCGACTTTCAACGGCTTGTGCCAGGTGGGTCAGCTGTCGGTCTATTGGTATGACGACGTGCCGTTGGGCGGCGGCTGCAACGTGCCGCAGTCGTGGTATGTGCAATATCTCGTCGGCACCAATTGGGTGACGGTCACTGGCGCCAACGGCTACGGCACAGCCGCAAATACCTTCAATACCGTGTCCTTCAATCCGGTTTTAACGACCGCAGTGCGATTGGTCATCCAGCTCCAGAGCGGGTTTTCCGGCGGCATTTTGGCGTGGCAGGTTCCCGCCACTCCCGTGACATCGCTGGCCGTGCACTATCCGTTGCACGGCAGTCTGGCGGACACGGCGTCCGGTCAAACCGGCACTCTCATCGGCGGCACTTTTGTGGCCGACCGGTTTGGCACGGCAAGCAATGCGCTTCAGTTCAACGGCACCAGCACCGACTATGCGATCATACCCCGTCCAAACTGGATGGATTGGACCATTGCTTTCTGGGTTAAAACCACGGCGACCGGCAGCAATTTCAATTCGCCGGAATACAGCAGTTCCGGCAAGTTAGGCGGGTCGGTATATCTCGGTGGCAGCAGCACGCTGACGACGCTTTCGGGGGCCTTTCCCAGCGGCGTGCCCGCCGGCGGGAGCCCCTACACCATTGCGGTCTGGGAGAAGGCGGACACGGGCTGTCCGAACAACGGCGGCTTTGTCGGCTGGGGTGACAATACCGGTGGAGACTGCAATAATTTGCGTTTGGGTGATGTGAACAGCAATCCGGACAGCCTGGACAATTACTGGTGGGCTAATGATTTCTACATAGACAACCTGGCTGTCAATCCGGCAGATGGCAACTGGCACGCGATTGTGGTGACGTTTGATGGCACCAACCGGACCCTTTACGAGGACGGAGTGAATCTTGGCAGCCACGTTTCTGGTGTTCCCAATGTGAGCGGCGACAATTTCATCGTGGGCAAGACGACGGGGGATGTGAACTTCAAAGGCTGGATGGAGAACCTGCTGATCGTAAACCGTGCGCTGACCCCGGCGGAGATTGCGAGCTACCAAACCGGTTTCAGCAATTCAGTGATTCCCAGCGGGACGGTGGGTTACTGGCAATTCAACAACGCGACAAATCTGGGCGCCGACAGCAGTGGCCAGGGCAACACGCTGGTGGCCAGCAGCAGCGGTCAATGGTGGACCGGCGAAGGTTTGGTGGACGGGGAAGTGGCTGGAGGGTCGGATGACTTTGGCATTTCGCTGGCCGGCAACACGGCCGCTTTCGGGGTCGGCAATCCCGACACCACGATTAACTCGACGACGGCGATCAATGACGGCCAGTGGCACCAGATCACCGCCACGCGGAGTGCCTACACCGGGCTGATGCAACTCTATGTGGACGGCGTCCTGCAAGCGAGTGCCACCGGGCCGTTCGGCCCAAAAACTTCGTCACTGAACCTGCGGCTGGGCAGCATCCAAAACGGGGTCGCGGGAGGTTACCTTACCGGCGCGCTGGACGACGTGCAGATTTTCAATCGCGTCCTAAGCGCACCGGAAATCACCGACGTGATGAATCAGTCCCTGACCTTGAATTCAATCACCAGCACCAATCTGATTGCCGGACAGACATTGATCGTCAGCAATTCGGCGGTTGATCCTTACGCGCCGCCCCGGACTGTCACTTGGAGTGTTTCAGGAGTTCCTGCCGGCGTGGCCATCGATCCGGCGAGTGGAGTGCTGACCTGGCGTCCCACCATCGCGCAGTCGTATGCGACCTATTCATTTTCCATTATTGCTGCTGACAGCGGCTCTCCGAGTTTGAGCGCCACGCAATATGTTCTGGTCACCGTGCTGTCTCCAGCCATGCCGGCGATCATTTCACCGACTTTCACCAATGGCCTGTTTACCTTTGGCGTCAATGGAGATTCCGGACCGGATTACTATATTGACTCGACGACCAATCTGGCGCCGTTCGCGGCATGGTTGCCATTGTTCACCAATTATGCCCCCGTTTCCTTACCGTTTATCTGGACGGACTTCACCGCCACCAACGGACCTCAAAGATTCTACCGCATCCGCCTTGGCCCTTAAGCGTTTGCGAGAGGGGCGCATCTGATTATTCGCCCGAAGGCGGCGGCAATGGCACTCCGGGCGAAACGGGAATGCCAAAGTCTGGCGAGCCATCCGGATTCCAGGTGAAACGCTGGATGCGAACGTCGCGCCGCCTGGTGCCCGGGCCGGTGTGCGCGTGATAAACAATCCAATCCTCCCTGCCGTCCGGCGACTTGACGAAGGAGCAGTGTCCAGGACCGAAGACATCGGCGGAGCGTTTAAAAACCGGTTCGGGCTTCTTGATCCAGGAATGCGTGTCGAGCACGTCGCCGCCGGTCCAGGTCAGTTGGCCCAGGCAATAGCTGTCGTCCCAAAAGGCGCTGGCCGAATAGATGATGAAAAGGCGGCCGTTGTGCCAGAGTGTTTCCGGTCCTTCATTGATGCGGGGGAAATCGCGTTGTTCCCAGTTCCGGTCGGGCTGCGAAATGCACACGCGCTGGCCGCTGATCGTCCACGGATTGCTCATGGGTGCAATATACAGATTTTGTACGCCGTCGTTGGTGCCCGGCCAGCCCGACCAGATGAAATAAAGTTTTCCATCCGGCATCTGCAACACGGTGCCATCGATGGCCCACCGGTCCGAGGGCGGGGCAATTTTGCCTTTGAAGATAAACGGGGACTGCGGATCGCTGGAGGTCCCTTCCAAAACGTACATGCGATGATTGGCATTATTGCCGTCGTCCGCCGCCACATAGACATACCATTTGCCCTGGAGAAAATGAAGTTCCGGCGCCCAAATCTGTTTGGAGCAGGCGGTTCCCGGCGAAGGATGCCAGACGCGCTGCCAATGATCCTGGCCGATGTTCTCAAGCTGCGCTGCCCGGTTGACCCAGACGCCGTCGGGATGGGATTGGCAGAAATAATAATTTGTCTGCCACCGGATTACCCACGGGTCAGCGCCCTGTTCAACCACGGGATTTGTAAATGCAGGTGGGCCGGCAGCGAAAATGGCGTTCTGATCAAAACCGGCAAACAAGCATAAGACCAAAAAAACAGCGGGACCAAACTTTCGTCCTGGCACAGGCCGAAAACCAGTCTTGAGGTGATGGAAGACGGTTAAACGTAAAGTCATTATCGGCGATTCGGGTTGGCAAAAAGCTTTGGGCAACGATTAATTCGGCGATCTCCCCTAGCTCCCATTCTTGTCCGGTTCATTCCCCGTTTGTGGCGCGAAAATGCCCACGTCAATGCCCTGTCCGCCGGTGGTCTGGTGACAATGAACCGCGATGGTATTTTCGCCTGGTAGAAGCGCCGCCGCCGCCGCTTTTGAAATCTCGAATTGATCGTAATCGGTGATGAAACTGGGAAGTTTCACGGCCAGCACGCCGTTCAAGTAAACTTCCGCGTCTTCATCGTGAAAAATTTGCAGTATGATTCCCGACAGGTCTTCCGGCTTCAAAGTGAATCGCCGCCGCAGCCAGATGTCAGCGGTGTTCCATGTCGTGTTCACAACTATCCCCGGCGTTCCGGTGGTGCCGAACCCGGCAACTCCTTCGTTCCAGGTGGAAGCATCAAACCCCGGGTTAACCCAGTCGCCGATGGGTTTTTCCGTCGTGTATTTCCAGTTGGTTTGCCCGGTCAGGGCGTCTGCTAAAATGATTTTCATTGGCATTCCCCAAAATCCGCCCTGATTGGCCGCCTGCAGAACGGCCGGAGCGATTTTGGCCACCGCGCGGTCATAGGTTTGCAGGCCGTTGCATTCCGTTTCCACGTCGGCGGTCTGGGTATAGACAGCGGCGCTCAAGCCGCGCAGCCGGTGCAATTCCCAGACCCGCTTCATTTCAGGGGCGTAACGCGCCGCCAGTTCCTCACGATTCGTCAACATCACGTACGCCCAACAATTCCTGGACCAGGTCCGGCCCGGAACCGTCAGTCCCAACCCGCCAAATTCCCCCAACACGGCGGCGCGATGGGGTTCGGGTGCCGGCGAATCGGGGCCGGGGTAGTTGTGCATGTCAACGAGGTCGCCCACGCGCATGTCGGTCCACCCGCTGGCATCGTCCACCAGCCGCGACGGGTCCATGGCCTTGATCCATTTCGTCAACGACTCCGTCTCGAACTGTCCCCAGCCTTCGTTGAAAAGGTCCCACTGAACAATGGCCGGATGATCGTACAGCTCCTGGATCATGTGTTGCAGTTCAATTTCAAATTCCTGGCGTGAAGCGGCGGTGGCGTTGTTGCCGCTGGGCATGTCCTGCCAGACCAAAAGACCCAATTTGTCGCACCAGTAATACCACCGCGCCTGTTCCACCTTGACGTGCATGCGGACCAGGTTGAAACCGCCCTGCTTCAGGAACTCAAGGTCGTGGCGCAGCGCCGCATCGGTCGGCGCGGTGTAAATACCATCCGGCCAGAATCCCTGGTCCAGCGCGCCCAGCTCAAAAATGAATTGGTTGTTCAGGGCAATGCGCGTGACTCCCTGGTCATCGGTGCGCAACGCGATCTTTCTCATGCCAAAATAACTGGAAACGGAGTCGAGAATTCGATTCCCGTCCTTCAGCGTCACTTTCAGGTCGTATAGAAATGGGTCATCCGGCGACCAAAGATGCGGATTCGGCAGGTTCAAAACCAATTCGGCATTGGCCGGACCCATGATCCGGGCGACTTCCTTGGCGCCCGCGGACGCCACAACCTCGATCTGGAGATTTTCAGAAAAGCTGTTGACCGCCGCGTGGAGGCGCAGCGCCTGCGCGTCTATATCCGGAGTGAACCTTAGCCGCTCAATGCACACTTCCGGAACCGGTTCCAGCCAGACCGTCTGCCAGATGCCAGAGGTGGCCGTGTAAAAAATGCCTTCGGGCTTGAGCGACTGCTTGCCCCGCGGCTGATCGCCATCATCGGTGGGGTCGCTGGCGCAAACCACCATGTCCTCGGCGCCGTTCCAGCGCAGCGCATCCGTAATGTCGAACGTAAACGCGTCATAGCCGCCCTGATGCTCGCCGATTTCGCGACCATTTACCCATACCTGGCAATGGTAGTCCACCGCGCCGAAATGCAGCCGCACCCGCTCGCCGCGCCAGGATGCCTGCACGGCAAATGTCCGGTGATACCAGAGCCTGGTGTGTTCCGCGAAATTGGTCATCACTCCCGAAAGCGCCGACTCCACCGGAAACGGAACCAGGATTTTGCCCTCGAACGATGAAGGCTGGTCCACGGAATCCGGCGTAATGGCGTAATCCCAAAGCCCGTTCAAATTCTCCCAGGCCGTCCGGAGCAGTTGCGGGCGCGGATAATCCGGCAACGCATTGGTCGGGTTGACCTCCGCCGCCCAGGGTGTCATCAGCGGCGCCTTCGCGGGCTGCCAGACGGCGCCTTCGGCGACGCGCGCCGACACAAGAATTGCCGGAATAAAAGCCGCCCGACCCAAAATGTTCATCAGCGTGCTGGGGAAAATAAATTTCATTTTTGCAAAAACTTCGCCACCGCTTCCGTGCGGGTGTGCACGTGGAGTTTTTCGTAGATGCGGCGGATATAATTTCGCACCGTGTGAATGCTCACGCCCAGTTGATCGGCGATTTGTTTGTAGGCCAGTCCGCCCACCAGTCCGTCCAACACCGACCGCTCACGAGGTGAAAGCTCCACGGAAGCATCGCCCGGCGCGGGGGCGATTTTGAATGACTGGACCACCTTGCGCGCAATGGGCGCCGACATGGGCGAACCGCCGGCATAAACCTCCTCGATGGCTTCCAATAATTTTTTCGGCGACAGACGTTTCAGCAAATATCCGCTCGCGCCGGCGGCCAGCGCGCGGAAAATCTGATCGGTGTCTTCAAAAACGGTGAGCATGAGCACTTGCGCTTCGGGCACGAGCGTGGTTAATCGGCGGACGCATTCGATGCCGTCCATGTCGCCCAGGTTGATGTCCATCAGAATCACATCCGGCTTGTCCTGCGGCAAATGTTCCAGTGCCTCCGCTGCGCTGGCGTAGGCGCTTTTGCACCGGATGTTCCCCGTGGCGGCGAGATAGCCGGCAATGTGCCCGCGCAGGTCGGCCTCGTCGTCCACGATGGAAACGGTGATGATTTTCTTCATGATTCGCTGGTTGATATTTTGCTTAGCCGGACCCGCACGGTGACGGTGGTACCGGCGCCGGGCCGGCTGGATACCAGGCAGTCGCCGCCAATGGCGGCCAGCCGCTGGTGCATGTTCCTTAATCCATTGCCCCCCCGGCCGGCCCGCACCTGGCCGTTGGCCTCCGCCGACACCTCAAACCCCCGGCCATTATCGGTGACCTTGAGTTCAAGTTCCGGCGCGTTGATGGTCATTTCCACTTTCACCTTCGTGGCGGCGGAATGTTTGAGGACGTTGTTCAAAGCCTCTTCGAAGGTCAGGAACAGGTTGTGCCGTGTTTCCGATGACAAAGGGTAATGAGGGATTTCCCGGGGCAACCGGAGTTCGCATTCGGTGCGGGTATTTTGAAAGTATTCAACGGCGTAGCCGCTCAGGTAGGCGGTCAGATTTTCCAACGTGTCGTTGCGCGGATTGACGGCCCAGACAATTTCATCCATCGTTTTCAGCAAATCCCGCGAAGTTTGGGCAATCGCCTCGATTTTTTCGGCGTGCTGCCCGGCTGATGCTGCATCCATCTGCGCGTGTTCGCTCAGAAATGAAATCTTGGTCAACTTCGATCCCATTTCATCATGCATGTCCCGGGCGATGCGCATCCGTTCCCGTTCAAGTGATTGTTGCTGTTCCAACCGGGCCAGGGCGCTCCGCAGACGCCGATGCGACACGGTGCGGACAATTGCCGCTATCAAGGCAATCGCCGTCAGGCAATAAAGCCCGATCGCCCAGGCTTGGAAATAGAACGGCGTGGGAACGACAAAGTCGAATGTCTCCGGTGCCTCGCGCCACTTTCCGTCGCCGTTGCGGGCCGCCACCCGAAAACGGTAGTGCCCGAAGGACAACCGGCTGTAATGGGCAAACCGCGCATGACCATCATCCACCCAGTCCGAATCGGAACCTACCAGCTTATGCCGGAATTGAACGTCTTCCGGCGAGGTAAAATCCAGGGCCGTAAATCGAATTTCCAGCGACCGTAAATCCACCGGTGCTTTGAAGGGGGCGTTGTCCGTCGTCACCGCCGACCATAATGCGCCCCAGAGCAGGGGAACCCGCGGCTGGCCGTTGAAGGCGGCGTCCTCAATGTAAACCGGAAATGCCGACGGCTCGATTTCCGACTGGCGGGCGTCCACGCTTAAAACGCCTTCGGAGGTCGCAAACCAAAGTTCTCCATCCGGTGCCAGCGCGGCGCGTGTCCCACCGTCAAAGGTGGTGGATTCAGGGACTGTCTTCGCGTCGGAAATCCACTGGCTAACGAGTGGAATGCGGGCATGGTCCAATGATTTGCGAAGGTCGCTGCGGTTGACGCGATAGATTCCCGTTTCAGTGGCCAGCCATAAATTTCTTGCGCCGTCTTCGGTTATTCCAGCCACGACGTCGCTGGGCAGGCCATTGCTGATGTTCCAGTTCATCCCAATTCCGTCGGTCAGACAAGTCAGACCGCCGCCGGCTGTGCCAATCCAGAGCCAGCCCGGTTCCCCTTCGTACAACACCAGCACGGCATGCTGGCCGGGAATGTTTGCCGCCTCGATGACGCTGAATTTTCCATTATTTTCCCGCAGGATTTGACCGTCCTGGGTTCCCAACCAAAGTCCGCCGGCCGCCGCTGGAATCATGGCCGTCACTGGCGTTCCCGGCAGTCCTTGCGCCGTGTCGAAACGGGCCAGGTCATCACCCACAAAGTGATGAAGGGTGCCGGCGCTGGTGCTGGCCCAAACGCCGCTTTCGGCATCAACGCACACCGCCAGCACGGTGTCATCGGCCAGGCCGTCCGCAGTGGTCAAATGAATGCTGCGCCGGTCTCGCAGGCCATACAGTCCGTCGCCCAGGGTGCCCACCCACACGGTTCCATTCCGAGCGACGCACACGGACGAAACCAGGTTTTGCACCTCCCATCCATTGTCACCCCCAAGCCGGTCGAATCTTCCAGATTCCCCCACGAACAAGCCGCCGTATTGCAGACCCACAAAAATCCGTCCGTTGGCGTCCAAGGTGAGCGCCGTCGACGGACTGGCCGGCAAACCTTGTCCCGCCCGCATGATATGCACCGATTGGGGGTGTAATCGCATCAATCCGCCGCCGGAGGTGCCGAGCCAGAGATTGCCCTGCTGGTCTTCACAGATGGCGCGAACATCGTAGGGTCGGCGATCTTCGCCCAGAATCACCGGCCGAAAACGGTTGTCTTCAAAACAGAACAAACCGCCTCCGCTCGTCCCGATCCAGAGCCGTCCGCCCCGTCCTTCACACAAGCTCCAGATGCGGACGGAAGCCGGTTGGGAACTGCGAAAATAATTCAGTCGCTTGCCCTCGGACAAATTGATCAGGTAAGTATCACCAAAGGCCCACAGATTCCTGCTGCGGTCTTCATAAACGCCGAGGTACTCGGGACTGCGACCCTGACTTTCGGTCTGGAAGGTGTAGGGCACCAGGCGCCCCTGGATGAACCGGCACATCCCGACATGCGTTGTAATCCATACCGTCCCTGAAGGCGCTACATTCACCCCCGAAACAAATTTATCCGGCAGGCCATCCGGCGTGGTAAATGATTCGAAATGCTTCCCGGTCCAAAGGTTCAACCCGGTGGGGCTGCCAATCCAGACCGATCCCCGATTGTCCGCCGCGAGGCTCGTAACATGATCGTCCAGCAGACCCTGCCCCTTCAAAAAATGCCGCACTTGTCCATGGTCCAATTCAAACAGACCCTGCTCTTGCGTGCCAATCCATAAACTGCCCTGGCTGTCTTCACATAATGCCGTAACGTGAACCGGACGGTTGGCAGCGGAAGCCACCGGCTTCAGTTCGGTAAATTCGACGCCGTCGAACCGGACCAGTCCCGCGCTGGTGCCCACCCACAAAAAATTGTCCCGCGTCTGGAGAATCGCCGTCACGGAATCGGATGGCAGGCCATCGGCAGCGCCCCAGACGCGCGTCGCCTCGGCGCGTTCTGCCAAATCAGGATCGGCCCCGCCGGCCCGGAGGGTAAAGAGCGCCAGTCCGGCACAACATAAAACCGGGACGATGTGAATTTTTCGCTTCAAAGTCTGATCAACCGCAATCTTACGCGACAAGCCATCCGCGTAAAGCGCCGTTTGCCATCATCTGTTTCAGGGGGCGGACAGACGCGAATGCGCGTTCCCACGCCGGACCGGATGGCTGGCTGGGGCGGGGCTACGCCGCGAGTCCAGCCTGAAACCCAATCTGTTTTTTCATTTGGGACGAAATGGTCTGCGGCATCGCCCGATTATCATGCCGGTTCTAAGGACTGACCAGAACTTTGAAGAATTGATTCCCGGCAGTTACCGGAACGGTATAGGGCGAAACCGCGGCGTTGTTGGTCGTCCAGGGTCCCAACACGGCGGGGGCCTGCAATAAAATTCCAGCCTGCCAGGTGAGCACGACGCTCGATCCGGAGCGCATGACGCTCAAATTCACCGGGCCCGTGTAAACACCAGTCTGGAGGTCCTGCACTTGGGTGGCGGTGAGAGCCTGGGTAAAGATGGCCGCGTGAGCGATTTTGGCGTTCAGCAATCGCGCGGTTCCATAATCGGGCGAGCCGCCAATCCAAACATCAAGGCCGTCCCCGGCGGGAGCCGCCGTCACATTATTGCCGCCCACCAGCGCTCCGTCCACGTAAAGCAGGCCGTTATTATTGCCGGGAACTCCCGTGTAGGTATAGGCGACCATGTGCCAATTGCCATCGTTAATGCCGGCGGGACTGGTCGCGTCAGTCGCACTGCCGTCCGAGGCGCCCGGCTCGCCACTGCCGTTGATGCTCATGCGCCAGGATGGATCGCCGTGCCCGAACAATCCCGCAAAGCCCGGCACGGTCAAAACATCAACCCAAGCCACCACGGAAATTGCCCCGGTGATGTCGAACGGCCCTTCGGGAATGTCAACATACCCCGATGTTCCGTCAAACAACGCCGACCGGCTGGGAGAGCCGAAGATTGAGTTGGTCGGTCCGGCTTGAGCCAGGGTGAAACCGCCGTTGTAGGCGCCGTTGTTATTGCCGATCAAGTCATGGGCGATGGTTCCATTGGTTTCATTCAAGGGCCAGTATGCAATCGGATTGAGCGACAACAGCGATTGCTGATACGTGGTCGGGGCGAGCACGGTGAGATTTAACGGTGTGCTGGGGGCTGTGCCATACTGGTTGCTGACCACGCAGGTGTAGCTGCCGGCATTGGTCAGTTGCAAGTCGGCAATGGTCAGCGTGGGAGTGGCGGCGGTGCTGATGGGATTTGCGCCATTGTTAAAGTACCACTGATAAACGAAGGGTGGGGTGCCCGAATTGGCCACGCTGGCATTGAGCGTCGCACCCGCCAGCAGAGTTTCCGAGGCCTGAGGCTGCTGCGTGATCACCGGCGGACTGGACGTGACGGTGAGGGAAGCGCTCGTGCCCGTCACGCCGTTTAGGATGGCGCTGATCGTGGCGCTGCCCGTGTTGACCGCGGTGATCAGACCGCTGCCGTTCACCGTGAGCACGCCGGGATTGCTGCTGCTCCAATTGGTGACGAAGCCGGTGACGGGCACACCGGCAGCCCCCGCGAAAGTGCCTGTGACGGAAGCTGGCTGCGTGAATCCGGCGCCCATGTTTGAACTGGATGCGGTGACAGTGAGCGACAACGGCGTCAAGTTGGTCGCCACCACACCGGGCCCGGCCGCCGTGCTGACCGCCAGATACAACGGTGAAACAACGCCATTCCATATCCGAAATTCGTAGACGGTGCCGGAGAACTGATCGTCGCCGTAAACGTCATTTCCCAGCATGTTTTCGGTGGTGCCGCCCGTGCCGCCAATGGTGCCGGGAGTATAGGTGCTGTTGGGGAGGGCCAGCGAGGCGACCAGGGTGCCGTTGGTATAGAGATTGCCCACCAGGCTGTAGGCATTGTAGGTCACGCAGACGTACTGCTCGGAACCATTCGGAAATGAAACCGCCGATTGCAGGTCCTGTTCGCCCCCATCGGGCGTAAACGCCACTTCCAGGTTATTACCGTTATTGGCCGGATATGGGATAAGCCCGAAATTCTGACTGCCGTTGTTGCCAAAGTCCCAAATCTCAGCCCAAACATTGCCCTGATTCTGGGTCACCCAGCATTCAACGGTCAAATTGGTGGTGGCGGTTAACAGGCCGCTGGGCAGGGACACATAGCCTGAATAACCAAATGCCGGAGTCGTGCTTCCGGGCAAGCTGAGGCCGTGATTAATAGTAGCGGCGCCGCCGCCGCTGGGCGCCACGATCGTCCCGTTGGCGCCGCCCACCGAATCGCTGGCATCGCTGACGAAACTGTAACGATGCAACAGCAACAATGAATTTGTGGGAGTCACGACCGTCAAGGTCACAGAATTGGTCACGCTGCCGGCCGTGTTTGAAACCACAATGCTGTAACTGCCCGCGTTGGTTGAGGTGACATTCGTCACTATCAGCGTGTTGTTGGTTGCGCTGGGAATCGGCGCGGAGCCGGAATACCATTGATAATTCAAATTCCCGCCGATCGCTTGCGCGCTGAAAGATGCCGTTCCGCCCAAGAACAACGTCTGGGAGACGGGCGGCAGCAGGATCGTGGGCGTCGTCTGCGGGAAGGCGCCGTTGCTGTAAAGCGCGCTGACTTCGTTGTTGCCCAGGGCCCGGTTGAAAATTTCGATCTCATCCAGACTGCCGTTGAGATAGCCGCCGCCGGACGCAATTCGCCCAAACGTCGCCGAGCTCGAGGCGTTCAAGGTATTGGTGTTGCCAGTTCCTATTGCTTGCAACGCGCCGTCCACGTAAAGACTGATGACGCCGGTGGATTGCACGCGGGTCGCCACGCATTGATGCCAGTTCCCGTCGTTGATTGGGCTGGTGGAGAAAATGGTGGTGTCCGGGTTCCCGACGCCAAACGCAAGCTTGTTGCCGACCAGGGCCGTCCCGAAGTCGTTGGCCCCGCCCAGATAATTCCCGTCCACCAGTCCGGCTCCGGTGTACCATTGACCGGTTCCGATGGTCTGGCTGGTTTTGACCCAGAAAACGATGCTAAAATCGTTGCTGACCGGGTTGGGAATCTGGACATAATTATTGACACCATTAAAGGTCAGGCAGCCGTTGACTTTGCCACTGGGATTCCAGGTGGCTCCATACACCGTTCCGTTGTAACCATCCCCGGTGGCGTCCACGGCCACAGTTCCGCTGGTGGCATCCAGCGGCCAGTAACCAATTTCATCGGTGGGAACCGTGAAAGTGTTGGCAATGAGCTGCTGATCGGAAATCCCGACATCGATAAACTGCCCGCCGGTGGTTTGGTGGCAGGACACTGCCATAAGGTTGGTGCCATTGGGAACGATGGCCGCCTGAGCCTGCGGGGTCATCGGCACGTTGACGTAAGCCGTGGAGTAACCGGATGCCGAAGCGGCAAACACGCCGTTGATATAAATGGCGACGTCTTCATCGTGATAAACTGTGAAGCCGAGGTCATTGCTCTGCTGCGGAGTGAGCGAACCGGGATTAAAGGTGCGTCTCAGATAAATGTAACCCAGCGTGGTCCACGCCGTGTTCGGCGTCACGCCCGGATCAATTGTGCCGAAGCCGGCAAGGCCGGTGCTCCAGCCGGTGGCATTGAAATTGGTGGCATACCAGTTCGAGGCCGGCGTATTGGTGGTCCATAGCCAGGTCTGGGGCACCGTTTGGGAGGTGGGCACCACCGGGGTCACGGTCATCTGACCGGTGATCGCCTTCAAGTTGGAACTGAAGATTCTGTCCATGTCGGGTTTGACCAGCCGGTCATAGGTCATCAGGCCATTGCATTCGTTTTCCACGTCGGTGATCTGCGTGTAGATGGCCGCGTTCAACCCGCCGTTGGCCGTGGGTTTGAAGCTGATGGCCTCATTGATGTAGCCATCATACAGCGAGGCAAAATTATCCAAGGAACTGGCCAGCAGGTAACTGGTCCCGGCCTGGGCCGGATTCCACAAATGGCCGGTCACATGCCAGGCAATCCCGCCGAATTCACCATCCACCGGCGCCTGCGTGGCGCTGGTGGGATCACCGGGATCGGGATAACTATGCTCATCGAATATATCACCCACCCCGAAATAACTGCCGCCGCTGGCCTGGTTCACCAACCGCGACGGGTCGAGCGTCTTCACCAGGCTCACCAGATAAGCTGTGTTGGTCTGCCCCACGCCGTTTCCGCTGCCGGCCTCTCCCTGGCCCTCGTTAAAAATATCCCACATGATGATCGCGGGACTGTTCCAATGGTTGGTGACCATCGCGCTCAGTTCGGCGATGAAGTCCAACGGATCCACCGGCGGCGGGCTGGGATTGCCCGTGTAGGAATTGCAAGTGGGCATGTCCTGCCACACCAGCAGCCCCAATTTGTCCGCCCAATAATACCAGCGCTGGCGCTCCACCTTGATGTGTTTGCGGACCGCATTGAAGCCAAGCGCCTTTTCCATTTGCAAATCATATTCCAGCGCCGCGTCCGTTGGCGCGGTGTAAATGCCATCCGGCCAGAAACCCTGGTCCAACGGTCCCACGCCAAAACAGGCCTGGTTGTTCAAAAAAATTTTGGGCACGCCGTTCACGACGCTGATGGAAATTTTCCGCATTCCGAAATAGCTCGTCACATAGTCGTTGGTCACGCCGCCATGGACGGTTGAAATTTGAAGGCCGTAGAGAAACGGGTTGTCCGGCGACCACAAATTCGGGTTCGGCACCGGAATGTCCAGTTCCGTTTGCGGGCTCCCGGTTCCGGTATTGATGGCTGCGCCATTGCTCATCACCGTGGCCACGACGGTCACGCCGCTGGTGGCATAACCATTGACGGTCAGCCGCACTTGCGAGTTGTCCACATCAGGGACGATTCGCAATCCGCTGATGCCCGAAGCATCCACCGGCTCCAGCCAGGCCGGCTGCCAGAGGCCGCTGGACGAAGTGTACATGATGCCGCCCGGATACAGCGTCTGTTTGCCGCGCGGCTGGCCGCCGTTGTCCTCGGGACTGTAAACATTCACGATCAACTCATTGGTTCCGCCGTTGAGATAAGACGTGATGTCGTAACTGATGGGATCGTAGCCGCCTTTGTGAATGCCGACTGGCTGCCCATTCACGTAAACCGTCGCCTGCCAATCCACCGCGTCCAGGTGCAAAATGATGTGCTTGCCACTCCAGGTCGAGGGCACGGTGAATGTCCGCCGATACCAGGAAAATTCATAATATTGCATCACGCCCGAAATCGCCGATTCCATCGGGTAGGGAACCAGGATTTGACTGGATAGCGTCTGGCCAACCGGCACCGGGTCGTTGGTGGCTCCGGCTTGAAACTGCCAGATGCCGTTCAGATTCATCCAGTTGGTTCGAACCATCTGCGGCCGGGGATATTCCGGCAGCGGATTGTTGGTGTCCACCAAAGCTGACCACGCCGTCATCAATGGCGCTTGTTTCATCTGCCAGGCGGAAACCGTGGCAGGGGTGGTTGGAACCAGAAGGCAGGCGCAGATCTTCAGGGAACAAGCCAAACTGCGCGGTATGTTCATTGAATGTTATAGTTTCGCAGGTAAAGCGAGACTGTCAATGTGGCATGAAATGGCCACACGGTATGATGTTGAGCCATCAGTGACTCTGCGGCATCGTGTTCCCATCCGCCACGAGCACAAAAGCCATGAAACATGTAATCCTGTCCACAATCACCTGTCTCGCCATGAGTTCAAGCATGGCGTTTTTGACCGGCTGTGCGTCCCTGTCCCAATCTTCCAACGGAACCATCGGTAAGGCGCCCTTTGGCACCATGCCCGATGGCACTCCAGTCACCATTTATACCTTGCGCAATGCCAGCGGGATGGAGGCGCGGATTCTAAATTACGGAGGCATTGTCCAATCCCTCTGGGTGCCGGACAAGAATGGGAGTTTCGGGGACGTTGTCCTGGGTTACAACAATCTCGACGGTTATCGGACCAACAGCCCATACTTCGGCGCGCTGATTGGCCGGTATGGCAATCGCATCGCCAGGGGACAATTCACCTTGAATGGCGTAAATTATAACCTCGCGACGAACAACGGTCCGAATGCTCTGCACGGCGGCCTCAAGGGCTTTGACAAGGTGGTGTGGGAGGCCAGGCCGTTGCGGACGCCGGAAGGCCCGGCGCTCCAGCTCACTTATGTCAGCCGGGACGGCGAGGAAGGCTATCCCGGCACGCTGAATGTCACGGCGGTTTACACCGTGACGAAAGACAACGCATTGCGACTGGACTATACGGCCACGACCGACAAGGACACGATTGTAAATTTGACGCACCATTCGTATTTCAACCTCGCCGGCCGCGGCGACATCCTTGGCCACGTCGTCTTTATCAACGCCGATCAGTTCACACCGGTGGACAGCACTTTGATTCCCACGGGCGAATTGCGTCCGGTGGACGGAACGCCTTTTGATTTCCGGATTCCGACGGCCATCGGCGCGCGCATCGGACAGGACGATGAGCAGTTGAAATTCGGCAATGGTTACGACCATAACTGGGTCATCAACCATCCGATGGGCCGGCTCGACCTGATGGCCCGCGTCACCGAGCCGACCACGGGGCGCGTGTTGGAAGTTTTGTCCACCGAGCCGGGCCTGCAATTCTACTCGGGCAACTTTCTTGATGGCACAATCGTCGGCAAGCAGGGACGGGTCTATCAATTCCGCAATGCGTTCGTCATGGAACCTCAACATTATCCGGATTCGCCCAACCACCCGAATTTCCCTGCAACCGAGCTGAAGCCCGGACAGGTTTATCACAACGTCATAATCTATAGATTTCTGACGGAATAAGTGCGGCGTTGGCGGAAATTAGCGCGGTCAGGTCAACGGGTTTGGGACCTGACCCCGTTTCCCGCCTCACAATGTTTTTTTGGGTTTGCGTCATCGCGCCTGACACCAGTTTGGTTGAGTGGAAAAGGCCGGTTCATCGCTCAATGAGCAACCTGCCATCAGCGGTGGCTGGAACTCGTGGGTGAGGCTCCACAGTTGGTCTGTCGGCTGTGGGCAGGAGGCGCAAACGATCGAATAATAGAGAATATTGTTTATGAGAAATGGACTCCAGGGGTTGCTGGTGTACTTGGCCGCCTCGATGTGTTGTTACGGCAATGTCCTGCCCGGCGATGATTTCAATGCGGACACCGCCGGCGCCATCTCGACCCTGCAACAATGGTACAACAGCGGCGGATTGTGGAACACGACCGGCTGGTGGAACGCGGCCAATTGCGTGGACGCGTTGGAATACGACATCATGGCCAATAACGACACGAATTATCTGGCGACACTGCAAAACACCTTCAATCTCAATTCCGGCGGCA
>Ga0187863_10000950_pt1 | contig 23804 bp, 30 predicted proteins | sample June2016WEW_11_1_FD_132975 | JGI IMG/M metagenome (GOLD analysis project Ga0187863, IMG submission 132975) | Peatland microbial communities from SPRUCE experiment site at the Marcell Experimental Forest, Minnesota, USA - June2016WEW_11_10 | ecosystem: Environmental > Terrestrial > Soil >...
CACCCGACGATCCGGAGCTGAACCTCGTCATGGCGCAGTCGCTCCTCGACCAGCGCGAATACGCGGAGGCGGAACCCTACCTGCAAAAGAGTCTCAAAGCGAAGCCGCAAATGCTGCCTCGGATTCATGCCCTCATCGGAAAGACCTACGCCGAGACGGGAAGAACCCGTGAGGCGATCGAAGAGCTGAAGCTTGGCGCCTCCAGCGACGAAGACGGCTCCGTTCAGTACCTGCTCTTCCAGCTTTACCGCGAACTCGACGATGTCGGGGACGCAAAGGTCGCACTCGCTCGCATGCAAACCATCAAACAGCAGCGCGAGGCGCGAGGCGTCAAGCGTGTCGAAGATCCCGATCTTTCTCCGATTGAGCCAACCCTCGCACACGCCGCCGCTCCTTAACCGCAGTTTCCTTCCAGCTCCTTTCCAAACGGGATGTCAACGCTTTCGAACCGGGAGTCGTGATGCGTGCGAACAGTCTTTGTATCGCCATGGTTGGAACTTTCTTCACTACAATCCTCTGGGCCCAGCCGTCCCAAACGCCTGCTGTCCCGAGCCGCGTTGCCGCGCTACCCAACGGCATTGAGATATCCCAGGGCGAGCTGCACGAGCAGATCCAGGCGTTGCGCGATGACGTCCTCCGCGTTCGCGTCTGGCGCGGTGATAAGGCTCCGGAAGACGCATCGTGGTCGGTGCTGGCCTCTGCGCGGCACGCTTCTGCTGCGGTCACGCCCGCCAACTCCGCGAATCACGCAGGCTTGCGTACAGAAAAATTATTTGTCGATGTCGATGAGCGCACGCTGGAAATTAACCTGCGCGACAGCGCCGGAAACATTTTGCAGCAGGATGCGCGGCCGATCGAGTTCGATGGGGACGCCTTCCGTGTCTCCAAGACCATGCCGATCGACGAGCATTTCTTCGGCCTGGGCGACAAGACCGGACCCCTCGATCGCCGCAACGAGGCTTTTACTCTCTGGAACACCGACGCCTATCGCTTTCAGGAATCCACCGACCCGCTCTACAAGAGCATTCCTTACTTCATGGCCTTTCGCGCCGGCCACGCTCTCGGCGTGCTGCTGGATAATACCTGGCGCTCGAGTTTCGATTTTGGCAAGGAGTCGCCAACGGCGTATTCGTTCGGCGCAGTCGCGGGTCCCATCGATTACTACCTCTTCTATGGACCCACTCCCAAACAAGTCATTGAAACCTACGCGTGGCTGACAGGAACGCCGCCCCTTCCGCCGCTTTGGTCCCTGGGTTTTCAGCAGTCTCGCTTTAGCTACATGACGCAGGCGCGGGTGCTCGAAGTGGCTGCCCGCCTGCGCAGCGATCGCATTCCCGCCGACGCTATCTATCTCGACATCGACTTTCAGGATCACAACCGCCCGTTCAGTGTGAATCGTGCGGCCTTTCCGGATCTCGCCGGCATGATCGCGCAACTCAAAGCCGAAAACCTCCATGTAGTGATGATTACCGACCTTCACATCGCTCGGCTGCCGGGGCAAGGCTATTCCCCTTACGACAGCGGTATCGCCGGTGACCACTTTGTCAGGAATCCAGACGGCTCCGTTTATGTGGGCAAGGTATGGCCTGGACCCAGCGTGTTTCCCGACTTCACCCACCGCCAGACGCGTGACTGGTGGGGCACTCTCTACCGCGACTTTCTGCACGATGGCGCCAGCGGCTTCTGGAACGACATGAACGAGCCTTCCGTCTTTGATTCGCCCACGTCCACGATTCCCCTGGATGTGGTCCATCGCATCGACGAGCCGGGGTTCGCTCCGCGTACCGCAACCCACGCTGAGATTCACGATGTCTACGGCATGGAAAACTCCCGGGCGACCTACGATGGGATGCGCGCTATCGACCCCGATACCCGCCCCTTCGTGCTCACCCGCGCCACCTCTGCCGGTGGCCAGCGCTATGCCGTCACATGGACCGGCGACAATTCCAGCAGCTGGAACCACCTGCGAATAACGACGCCGATGCTGGAAAATCTGGGCCTCAGCGGCTTTGCCTTCAGCGGCGCCGATGTAGGTGGGTACGCCGGCACGCCTTCACTCGACCTGTTGACGAAATGGTTTGAAGTAGCCGCCTTTCAGCCCATCGACCGCGATCACACCGAGAAAGGTACCGGCGATCAGGAGCCGTGGGTCGGCGGAGCCGATCACGAAGCCATCCGCCGCCATTTTCTCGAAACTCGCTACCAGCTGCTCCCCTATCTCTACACACTTGCCGACGAGGCCTCACGCACCGGGCTACCCCTGGTACGTCCGCTCTTTCTCGAGTTCCCCGACGCCGCCTCCGATGGCCATCCCATCGACCTCGATGCTTCCAGCGAGTTCCTCCTCGGCCCCGATCTCCTCGTCGCCCCCGCGCCGTATCCGGAAGAGCTCGACGACTACTCCGTCGTATTTCCCGAGCCCGACTGGTACGACTTCTGGTCCGGCGAAAAAGTGAACCTCGCGCCCCCTGATCCTCCGGCTCCCGGCGCGCCCGATCGAACCGTGCGTTACTCCGTCAGTGTTTCTCCCAGTCTCGCGCAACTTCCGGTCTACGTACGCGCGGGCGCGATCATACCTGTCGAGCCCCTCGTCGAAAGCACCAGCGAAACGCCCAGCGGCCCGCTCACCTTGCGCGTCTACGCCGGCGACAATTGCTCCGGCGAGCTCTACCAGGACGATGGCAGGAGCTTCGCCTATGAAAAAGGCGCCTTCCTCCGCGAGCGCTTCATGTGTGAGGTAAAGGGTGACGAGATTCGAATGACGATCAGCAAACGTGAAGGTTTCTATCCGGCTTGGTGGAAACAGATCCGCGTAGAGATCTACGGCTGGACGCCCTCGAAGAACCAAGTGCTGGTGAACGGGGCAGAAGTTGCAACGCAGATCGACCGCACGGACCACAATGTGGGGTTCCACATCCCTGATGATGGAAATGCATCCACCGTCGAAGTGAGATAGTTCTCCAGGACGCACCACATCTGTGATTCGCGGTAATAGATCTCGCAGATTTCAGCGCGAGCATAGGGATTGCCGGTGGAGCGGCGCCAAACTCATGGGTCAGGAATCAATACCGGGCAACACTCACGCGTTCCGTAATGTCTGTATCGTCGGCAAACCGGAAGTTTGGATCGCCAATCCGGTAACTGTCAGATCCCATCTCATGGCTCGTTGGCATGGGTGGCCACGAGCTATGAAGCAGAGGCGGAATCGCCGGACCAGCGGTCCGAAGAAAGTTTTACGACTCCTCGACGTTGAACACGCCGTAGCGGCGGTTCTGAACAGCCTTAGCAGTCCCGAGTCGCAGCGCGGGTATCGGCACGCGATCGACGAGTTCGTGGACTGGTACTGTTCAGAACCACGGCTGGCATTCAATCGCATCGTGGTGCTTCGATATCGCAGTCATCTGGAATCGCGGCGATTGGCCCCCGGGACAATCAACCTTCGGCTGGGCGCTGTTCGGCGGCTGGCCTACGAGGCCGCAGATTGCGGGCTTCTCAGTTCTGACTGGGTGGGACAACCTTTCGGGGGGGAAGGTAAAGCGTCCCCTTCTTATGCAATTGTGAAAGATGTATGAGGATGTCTGGAGGTATGTAGGAACTGCCACGAGTGGTCTCGTGCAGTCCGAACATCTGCAGACCGCCCGTAATCGACGAAAGAGAGAATCGTCGGTGCGAAGAATAGCCCAAGGTAGCGATGCATGAGGCGGATGAATTTGAGCGATGCTGCAAATGTGATTTCGAAGTATCGACCTCTAAAAATTCAGGACCTGGCAGAGCGCGGAGTACCGATTCCGAGGAACACTCGTGGTGCATCCTGCCTTGCTGTTCCGTAACCTAGCATGTGGACGGGCGAAATTCGGGGAGCGCTCCGGTGATTGCGTCCTCCATGAACAAATCGTCATCTTCTTCGCCTTCTGCAAAGTGCTATCAAAAGAGCAATGGTCTCGTCTCAAAGAATAGCGTTGTATTGAAAATGGGGAGCCTGTTCTCTCAAGTGCTCGACTGTCGCCGGACCGTCGTCTCTTCGTGGTCCAGCTTCCTGAAGCCAGACGGGCGACATTGAATCCAATTAAAGCTGAGGGCCTTGCACATAACTACGGCTTACCTGAACCGCATCGCCACTGCCGTCCCCGAACACGATGTGCATGACACTTTTGTCGTCTTCGCCGAGCAGATGCTCGCCGACCCGCGGCTACACGCGGTCTTCCGCCGCATGGTGAGCCGGGCCAACATCGCGCATCGCTATTCATTCCTCGATCCGCAGAAAGGTTCCGGCCAATTATCTTCGCATGACGCGCGTGAGTTTTATCGGCCAGGCAACTTTCCCAACACGGCGCGGCGTATGGAGCTGTTTGAGCAGAGCGCTCCGGTGCTGATGAAGAAGGCGGTGGACCGGCTTGCGCTCAATGAGAAGGAACGCTCCGGTATTACGCATGTTCTGGTGACCTGCTGCACGGGGTTTTATGCGCCCGGGCTGGACTTTGAGATCGTCGACCACCTCGGGCTTTCGGCAGTCGTGGAGCGCACGATGGTTGGATTCATGGGATGCTATGCGGCGATCAATGCGCTGAAGCTGGCGCGGCACATTGTGCGCTCAGAACCGAAGGCGGGTGTGCTGATGTTGAACCTCGAGCTGTGTACGCTGCACTTCCAAGAGACGCAGGAGCTGAAGCAGGTGCTCTCGTTTCTGGTGTTTGCCGATGGTGCGGCGGCGAGTCTGATTACCGCGCGCGAGCAGGGGTTCGCGCTGGGCAGCTTCAAGGCAGTAATGGTGCCCGAGACGAGGGGGCTGATTACGTGGAAAATCCGCGGCCTGGGATTTGACATGTTGCTCTCCGGGCAGGTGCCGGAGGAGCTGGGCCGCGCGCTTCACGAGGGCGAACTGATGGCCGAGCGCGACGGCATCGACCTGTGGGCGGTGCATCCCGGCGGACGGTCGATCCTGGATGCGGTGGAGAAGGGACTGGAACTGCCAGCCGATGCACTGGCGGCGTCGCGAGAGGTGCTGTCGTGCTTCGGAAACATGTCGTCGGCAACAGTGATGTTTGTGCTGCAGCGGATGATGCAGCAGGCGCAGCCGGGCCAGCGCGGATGCGCGATGTCCTTTGGCCCTGGGCTGACAGCGGAGACGATGCGCTTCCATGTGGTCTAGTGCGGAGATTGACTTCAGACGGCGGGTTCCTCCGCGCGATCTGCCGGAGCTGATGGATGGCGACTGTAGCTATGAGGATTTCCGTGGCTGCCTGGGCAATCTGGAGCAAGTCAACCGCTGGCTGCTGGGCTATCGGCCGACACTGGCATGGCTGGGGCGGTTGCCACGTGGGCTTCGTGATCCAGTGCACATCGTCGACGTGGGCAGTGGCGGCGGCGATCTGCTGCGGCAGGTTGCGGGCTGGGCGCGGAGGCGCGACATTGCTGTGCAATTAACGGGGATCGACTTGAATCCTTATGCAGCGCGCGCGGCAGCGGAGTTCACGCCTAAGGAGTTCGGAATCGCGTGGGTGACCGGTGACGCTTTGGAGTATCGACCGAAGAAGCCGGTGGATATCGTCGTGAGCTCGCTGATGGCGCATCATCTGGAGGATGAGGAGATCATTGCGCTGCTGCGGTGGATGGAATCGACCGCGCAGGCAGGTTGGTTTATCAATGATCTGGAGCGGTCGGAGTGGAGTTGCAGAATGTTTGAGTGGGTGGCGGAGGTGGCGGGATGGCACCGGTTTGTGCGGCATGATGGGCCAGTGTCCTTCCGTCGGGCCTTCCGGAAGGAGGACTGGCTGCGGTTGCAGGGGATGGCTGCGGTCTCGCGGGAGGCTGTGACGGTGGAGCATTGGTGGCCGGGACGGTTGTGCGTGGGGCGGTGGAAGTGACATCGGTGGCGGCCGGGGGCGGCACGGTTGCGGCTGAGGCCTGGCTGGCGCGGGTGGATGTCCATTGCGGTGAGCTGCTCTCACTGTCGCGAAACTCGTGGCACAACTCGTAACGTCTAACCATCTGAGAGCGAATCATGCCAACTTCCACGCTGCTGGAGCGCAGCTCCACCGATTCCAGATTCGAGACGATTCTCTGGGTCTCCCTCGGTCTCACTGCGCTCTTTGTCTTCATCACCTCAGAAGTTCTCCTCGTCACCGATTACCCCATGTACCATGCCTACCGACTGCAGGTCATTGCCGACCGCCGTCTCCTCATCCCGCATACACTCGCCGGAATCTTCGCTCTCCTGATCGGCCCCGTCAATTTCTCCTCGCGGATCCGCCAGCGTCACCTCCAACTCCATCGGGTCCTCGGCTTTATCTACGTCGTATCCGTCTTCATTGGTTCCTTCACGGGGATCGCTCTCGCAGCCGGCCGTCCGGGTTTGCCCGGAACCTCCATGCAGGCCGCTGCCTGGATGGTCTGCACCACCGCCGCTTTCGTCGCTGCACGCAACCGTCAAATCGCCGTGCACCGCCAATGGATGGCCCGCTCCTATGCTGTCACCTTTACCTTTGTCTCCAGCCGTGTGCTGAACCTTTGGCCGCGTTACTGGAGCCACCTGGGCGACGTCCTCGCCGCCGTCGGCGTGATCGCCTTCACACTTGCCTCGCTGCTGATCGTGGACGTCGGCCTCAACTGGCGCGAGCTCACCACACGCCGTGACGGATCGTCGGCTGGGAGGCCATGAGATTTTCAGGGCCTACTCATGAAGGCGGGCGATCCACATCTCGCCCTTGAGATTTTGGGATTGCCAAAAATCCTATTTTCCGAAGCTGGTTCCCTCCAGCTCCGAGCTGAGCATAGGACCGGAACCACCCAGCTGTCCGACTATCCTCATCACCGCGGGCTTCTCACCTTTCAGGACCCAAACCATCACATCTTTCGGCTGAAGGCCGAGCAGCTTCGCAATCACTCCCAGGATGCCACCCAATTCCGGATGGATGCGAAACACCGTCGCCTTAAGGGTCTGTCCCGTCTTTTGAAACGGTTGCTCGCCATCCGGCGAGATCAGGATCCGAATCAATCGCCCGCCGAAGACTGGCGCCAGTATCCCCACCCGAAACGGCGCCGTATTGGGCGGCACATTCAGCAGCAACGTTCCGACGAACCCGTTCGCCAGGTCATCCGGCAGGTCGATGTGCTCGCTCTCGACATGTATCTTGCCATTCTCGTCCGCTGTGCGGCTGGTCGCGATGCCGGTAGCGGCTTCCACCGCGAAGTCGACGGGCTTCGCAAAGAACGGCCCTTGCTCTATGTGATGGTTGCGTACTAACCGAAACGTGCCCTGCTGCCTGTACGTCGTCGTCTCATCATCAATCGACCCATCTACAAAGCGATAGGTCAGGTGCATCGTGACCTCATCGGCCTGCACGTCCTCCGTAAACTCAACCCGGGCGATGATTTTTCCAGTCTCGGAGCGCGCCACCATGAACTCGTGTCTCGGGAGTTGGATATGTCTTACTGAAATTCGTTCTGCGCCCGCTGCGGTGCACAACGTGATCGCCAAAAAAGCGGCTACCAGGAAATCGTTTCGCCTCATCAAATACCTCGTTCTAACACCTTAGACGCCTTCCGCTCCCCGACGAACCCGGCATATTCTCACCTCGGCATGTGCATCCGTCCAGCCAGCTCCTTACCGCTCCGAAATTACGATTTGTACAGAATGAGGTGCCGAACTGCTTTCTGGGCGTCTACTAGAGAGGTGGAGTCCGCTGCAAATTGACTGGACATCCAGTGAATTGGGAGGGAATGGTTTGCAAGACGATGTACTGATCCTCGGTGGTGGAGTGGCAGGCTGTGCGGCTTCGATCGCGCTCGCTCGAAGGGGACGAAGCGTCACGCTGATCGAACGCGAGCCCACACCGCGCCATAAGGTCTGCGGAGAATTTCTAAGCGGTGAGGCCCTTGAGGATCTGCATGCGCTCGGCATCGACGTGGCCTCTCTTGGCGCAGTACCCATCAATTATGTTCGCCTTGCCGCTGCCAGACGCGCCGCAGAGGCTCCTTTGCCGTTTCCAGCGGCCTCGCTCACGCGCAAGGCGCTTGATACAGCGCTCATTGCCGAGGCGGTCGCCGCGGGGGTCCGCGTCGAGCGCGGCCGCAATGTGCAGGCGCTCGCTCACACGACAGCCAACCTCTGGCAGGCTACGCTGGACGACGGCATCACATACGAAGCCCCAACCGCCTTTCTCGCCACGGGCAAGCACGATCTGCGTGGCCACGGTCGCCCGAAGGACCCTCACCAATGGGTCGGCTTCAAGATGTATTACCGACTGTCTGCCGCCCAGACCGCTGACCTGGCAGACGCCTCCGAGTTGACGCTCTATTCCGGAGGCTACGGTGGTATCCAACCGGTGGAAGACGGCATCACGAATTTCTGCTGTGTGGTCCAACGGCGGTATTTTGCACATGCGGGTCTTCGCTGGGAGGGCCTCCTTGCGAAGATGCAGCAGGACTGTCCCCACCTGGCGATGAGGCTAGCCGGTGCGGAGCCGCTACTCGACAAACCGATCACCATTACTCATATCCCGTACGGTTACATCCGCCGCGCAACAGAGGATGGGCTCTACTGCATCGGCGATCAGGCAGCCGTAATCCCCTCGTTCACGGGCGATGGTATATCCATCGCCCTGCATTCTGCCCGCCGCGCCGCGGCTGCATATCTTGCCGCGGAGCCGGCGCCGGTCTTTCAGCCAAAACTGCGCTCCGCAATGCTGCCCCAGATGCGTCTTGCCGAGGTCGCTGCCGACTGCTTGAACAACGCACTCGCGCGAGCTGTACTACCGTTCTGCCTCAGCGTCTGGCCCGGCGTGATGCGCGTGACGGCAAAGCTGACACGCGTCGCCCAGCACCCCGCTGTTCCTCCCATGCAGTCGCCAGCCGAAATCTAGCTACGCTAAAAACAACTCTCAGTAGTGAAAGCACCATAGGAGAGATGCAATGAAATCCTTCGCGGTCTCAGCCTTCGCTGTCATACTCGCTCCAGCCGCACTCGCCCAACATCAGACCTTCGTCGTCAATCCCGATGCCAGCGAGGTCAAGATGACGCTCAACACGACCCACGAGGTCGTCAACGGCACGTTTCACATTCAATCCGGATCGATTGAGTTTGACCGCAGCGCTCCTAAGATGTCGGGTTCGGTGGTCGTCCTCGCCGGCAGCGGCAAGACCGGCAATGACAGTCGCGACAAAAAGATGAACAAGGACATCCTTAAGGTCGAACAGTACGTAAATGTTTCCTTTGAGCCGAAGTCCTACGCTGGCGTCATCGCTCCATCCGGAGACTCAACCATCCAGGTAACTGGCATCTTCACACTCCTCGGCACGCCCCATGAGATCACCATCCCCATCCTTGTGCATCTTGAAGGCACAACCACAACAGCCAAGGCTCATTTTGTCGTACCGTACATCCAATGGGGACTGAAGGATCCGGGTTTTATGTTCTGGAAAGTGGACAAGGACGTCACGATTGACCTCTTTCTTAATGCCCGGCTTACATAATAGAGAACCGCCTTCTCTCCACCCAATGATGTCATGCGTCAGCATCAGGGCTGAAGCGAATTGAGTCTCCCGGCCACTTCGATCAGTGCGAGCTCAATATTCACGATGATCAATGTCTCACAGCAACGGCTTCTCGTCGGATTAGTGGTTATCGCTCTTTTTGGGTTTCTAGGAACGACCATGGTGCCGGCTCAACAACTCGACACAGCTTCAGTAGTCCATCAGGTGGACGCGGCGGTCAAAGCCAGAATTGAGAATCTTGCGGGATACACGGTGACCGAGCACTATGCCGTTTACAGGGGCGATGACGAAATCCATCCCATCGCCGAAATGACGGTAATGACGACCTACAAAAAGGGATCCGGAAAAAGCTACGTCATCGTCTCCAGGGGAGTACTTGGCAAACCACTCACGCGTGATCAATTCGAAGCTGTTGGCGTCGCGGTTACTCTGTGCAGCCTTAGTCGCTTTGCGATACTCGCTCGGGTCGACGCCGTCAGTGAGTAGTTTGCGCGAGTGGTCCCGCCGATCACGGGCATCTTTCAGTGCCACGTCCGGGTAGATGCCGAGGGACAGCCGCTTCTCTTTGCCGCCAAATCGATACTTGAGCCGTTACCACTTTCCACCTGCTGGGGAGACTTCCAGGTAGAGACCGCGCTCGTCGAAGAGCTTCAGGGTCTTTTTGCCAGCCTTGGCGTTGCGAATGGCGGTGTTCGTTAGCGGCATTGGGGGCAACTCCTTCTGGATGCAGGTCAGTTGCCCCCAATGTTGCCCCCGTTTGCCCCCATTTGCCCCCAGATGTCAATGGACATGTCTGGGCCTCTATGGACGAAAAAGCAGCAAAAAACCCTTATTTCTCGGCCTATTCGGGCTTTATCAGACTAGCTTGGATTTGGAGGTGGTGGCCAGGGACGGGATCGAACCGCCGACGCCGGCCTTTTCAGGGCCGCGCTCTACCACTGAGCTACCTGGCCGCCGGAGGGTTCCAGCAAGGAGAGGAGTCGTCCAGGGAGGACCAGCAACAACTGCTGCGCTCACCCAACGACCTCGGCAAGTATAACAAAGGGCCCTCTACCTCCGAAGTCGGTGCCTCTCAGCACTGCCCCAAGGAGAATCCTCGCATCCTACCTTCTGTCATTAGCAGGAGAGACTCCCATGACCCCAACCCGCACCGAAACACCCAAACCCGCAACCTCCGCACCCGACCCATGCTCCACCACCACCGACCGCAACGCCCCCGCCGGCAGCAAAACCTCCCTCGGCGCCAAGTCCGACTGCAATGGCCGACCCACCACCGACGACAGCGTCGTCGAGGCCATGGACGAGCAGGGCCCCATCCTCACTCCGCCCGCTTAAAAGAGCACTAACCGCGGCTAGCTTCCAACTTCGCGCCAACGAAAATGGGCGCCCGCAGGCGCCCAGTACCCTTGTCTCTGTTGCCTACTGCCTATTGCCTGCTGCCTGGTTTTTCAACGAATCAGCGTCAGTACGCCCCGCACCGCCGCCACCAGCCCAACCCAAATCACACCGCTCAGCAGCAGCCCACAAATCGCGCCGCGCGCCGGAGCCATTATGGCTCGCTCCTCTTTCTGTTCCTGGGGCGACACATAATTGGCTTTCGCCTCATGCCAGTGGCCCGCCGCATCGTATCCCGCGCCGTAACGGATCACATCGATGGAGATCAACATGGTCAGCTCCTCTCCGCCCGCCCAATTCCAGGGTCAATGGAAAAATGGTCGCAGAGCCGCCCCCATTCTGCATGTGACATCGATCACCCTGCTGCGCCGAATCGCGGCAGCCGGTAGTCGATCCGGCAGGCAGAGCACCCTGACCGCAAACAGGGATTTTCCCGGCACCGGGCACACAATCCGGCCCTCACTGGTTTTGAAAGGGAAGTCTCGTCGGCGCTGACTGGAGTGATGCGCCCGCTACGCCCGCAACCGGCTGCGCAGCTCCTCGGGGATCCGATCCTGCAGCACCCGCGCCTGCTCCATCGCCACGCCCGTCAGGTACCCTGGCGCCGGAGTCGCAATCGCCACCAGAATCCACGCCGCCAGCGACGCCAGCAGCCCCAGAATCGCTGCCGCCTGCAGCGTGAACACCACCGCCGTGTGCTCCAGGTGAATGACTTTGGCCGCTGTCCGCAGCGGCTCCACGTGGTGGATCACCGCCAGCGCCAGCAAAAACGCCGCGATGCACAAGGTGCTGAGGCTGATCAGAGCAACGTCGATGGTCCGGTGCAGCCTCTGCCGTGACCGGCAAAACGCACACGTCGCCAGATGTTCCTCGTAATCAGTGCGCATCTCGGGTGAAATCCCCGAAATGTCATAACGCCAGCTGGATAATATGTCCCCGACGACCGAATCGGTGCAGGTGCTCATCGTTTCAGGTCCTCATTTTCCCCTCACCTCGCGAATGCCCGGCCGACAGCCCTGAGGTGAGATTCCAAATAAGGGGCGGCTCTGCATAATTATAGCCCTGTTAGCTTACAGGACAATAGCGGCCATCGGCCGATCCTGTTCGGCCAGCAGTAAGTGGTTCGCCAGCAAACTCATCCTGTCCCGCAGGGCCCGCTCCGCGGAGATTCGCGCCAGCTCCGGAAGATTGTTGTTTTCTGAAAGATGAGCGAGCACTACATAAGCCGCCCCGCCATCGTAGCTCCTGGCCAGAAACTCCGCAGCCGCGTCGTTGGACAGGTGACCAACCCGTGACATCACCCGCTGCTTTACCGACCACGGATACGGCCCGTCCCGCAGCATGTCCACGTCGTGGTTCGACTCCAGCATCAGCACGTCCGCCCGCCGCAGATGCGCATGCACGTTAGATGGCATGTAGCCCAGATCCGTCGCAATGGCGATGCGAACGCCGTCCGCTTCAAACACAAATCCCACCGGATCAACAGCATCGTGCGGGGTAGTAAACGGCGTCACCGCAATGTCGCCGATCCTGAACCCGCTCCCCGACCGGAAATATTCCACAGTGGGAAGGGAAGTCGGGTCCTTCTCCGGCTGACTCAGCACCTCTTCCGCCGCTGCTTTCTCTTCCTCATCCGGTTCACTGCTCACGTCCGCCGAACACCGCGCGGCCCTCGTAGCGTCCTGATCGCTAATCACTGATCTCTGATCACTGTGTTCTGAGCTCTGAGCGGAGCCTGCCCTGAGCGAGTCGGCGGGAGCCGGCGAGTCGAATGGGTGCTCTGTGCTCTGCTGTTCCTCAACCCTGACCGCTGAACGCTGAACGCTGTCCGCCTGGGCTCTGCGTTGTGCCAGCCACTCCGCATACGTGATCCGTTTTTGCGGAGTCGTCCACCGCACCCAGGCGCGATGCGTCGGCTCCGTCAGATACACCGGAATCCCCAGCTTCCGCGCCGTCACCGCCATGCCCTGCACGTGGTCCTGATGTTCGTGGGTAATCAGAATCGCGTCGAGCGCCGACGGCTCCTCGCCCGCCGCCTTCATCCGCTTCATCAGCTCGCGGCAGGAGAGGCCGGCATCCACCAGAATCCGCGTCGTCGCGCTGGCGACAATAGTGCTGTTGCCCTTCGACCCACTGGCCAGCACCGTCATCCGCACCATACCCGGAGCATACGCCCGATGCGTGTGGAACGGACGGCGCGTTCGCTGCTGGCAGGTACCGACGGAACACCAGTCAGTACGTGTAAAACCCGCGCCCGCTCTTCCGCCCCAGCCACCCCGCATCCACCATCCGCACCAGCAGCGGACACGGCCGGTACTTTGGATCCCCCAGCCCCTCGTGCAGCACCCGCATAATATCCAGGCACACATCGAGGCCGATAAAATCCGCCAGCGTCAGCGGCCCCATCGGATGCGCCATCCCCAGCCGGAACACCTCGTCCACCGCGTCCGCGGTCGCCACGCCCTCCATCACTGCATACATTGCCTCGTTCAGCAGCGGCATCAGCACCCGGTTCGACACGAACCCCGGCGCGTCGTTCACCTCCACCGCCGTCTTGTCCAGCTTCTCCGCCAGCGTCGCCACAGTCTCATACGTCTCCTGCGACGTCTGCAGCCCCCGGATCACTTCCACCAGCTTCATCACCGGGACCGGGTTGAAGAAGTGCATCCCAATCACTCGATCCGGCCTCTGCGTCTGCGCCGCCAGTTTTGTTATGGATATCGACGACGTGTTCGACGCCAGGATCACCTCCGGCCGCGCAATCCCATCCAGATCCTGAAAAATCGCCTTCTTCGTCTCGAACCGCTCCGTCGCCGCCTCCACCACAAAATCCGCCTCGGCCAGCGCTTTCCGGTCCAGGGTTCCTTCAATCCGCCGCAGCGCGTCGTCGACGTTGTCCAGCGAAATCTTTCCCTTTTCCGCCTCGCGCCCCAGATTCTTCCGGATCGTCTCCAGTCCCCGATCCAGAAACCGCTGCTCCACCTCGCACAGCAGCACCCGCAACCCGCTCCGCGCAAACACATGAGCAATCCCATTGCCCATCGTTCCCGCGCCAATCACGCCGACGGTCTGAATCTCCCTCACAGCCCGCACCTCTTCGACCAAACGATGCTTAGAAGCATCCATTCCCGCAATCGATACGCCGAACGCTACCTGATCCCCACCACCAGCGCGGTCACGTTATCCCGCCCCCCCGCCTCGTTCGCCGCGTCCACCAGGCTCTGCGCCGCCCGCTCCAGATCGTTGCCCGCTCCGAGAATCCGCCCAATGGCCTCTTCGTCTACCTCGCGCGTCAATCCGTCCGAACAGAGCAGGAACAGGTCCCCCTTCTCCACATCGATCGTGACCACATCTTCCGTCACGGACTTCTGCGTCCCAATCGCCCGCGTAATCACGCTGCGAAACGGCGATCGATCCGCCTCTTCCTGGGTCATGGTGCCCAGCCGCATCTGCTCATCCACGAGGGAATGGTCGTGCGTGATCCTCTGGAGTTTCCCCCCGCGCAGCAGATAGCACCGGCTGTCCCCTGCATGCGCAATCAGCGCCGGACTCGCTCCGGCATCAGCCCCCAGCAGCAGCGCCACCAGCGTTGTCCCCATCCCATACAATCCGGGCTCGCTCTCCGCGCGCTCCAGCACCACGCGGTTCGCCTCGGCGATCGCCTTGTGCAGCCTCTCACCCTCCGGCATCCCGTCCTCGGCGCTCACCCGCTCCAGCACCGTTTCGACCGCCATGCGGCTCGCCACCTCGCCGCCCGCCGCGCCGCCCATGCCATCGCACACGACATAAATGCCGCGCTCCGGCCGATAGCCAAATGCATCTTCGTTGCTGCTGCGCACCCGCCCGGTGCTCGTCCGAGCCGCCGCCTTTGCCGTCATCATCGCCTGGGTAATTGAACCAGATTCACGATACACGAACCACCCCCATACCCTTGTCACTCATCCGCGACCCGCTATTGCGACCAGCAACCCGCTCGGTCGTCGTTCGCTCGCTACTCGCTCGCAATTCACTCGCAGTTCGCTAATTCCTGATCCGTAATCCCTGTGTCCAGTGTCACCGTACCCCTGCCGCCCCTCTTCTACAATCACTCTGAGGAGCCACACCCACCATGCCGCGCAAGCCGCTCATCGCCGCCAACTGGAAAATGTACAAAACCCCCGCCCAGGCCCAGGAGTTTATGAAAAACTTCCTGCCCCTGGTCGCCAACCATGACCGCGACGAGGTCGTCGTTTGCCCCTCCTTCACCTCCATCTCTGTGGTAATCGCGGCCACCACCGGCTCCGGGGTCGCCATCGGCGCGCAGAACATGCACTTCGCCGACGAGGGCGCTTACACCGGCGAGACCTCAGCGTTGATGCTCAAAGCCATCGGAGCCACCCACGTCATCCTCGGCCACTCCGAGCGCCGCCAGTACTTCGGTGAAACCGACGAGTTCATCAACAAGAAACTCAAAACCGCCCTGCAGCATGGCCTCGTCCCCATCGTCTGCGTCGGCGAAGTCCTCGCCGAGCGAGAAGCCGGCAAGACCCAGGAAGTCCTCCTCCGTCAGACGCGCGGCTGCCTCGCCGGCATCACCGCTGGCCTCACGGCGAGAGAAGCAAGCCCCATCGTCGTCGCCTATGAACCCGTCTGGGCCATCGGCACCGGCAAGACCGCCACTCCGCAGATGGCCTCCGAGGCCCACGCCGTCATCCGCGGCGAAGTAGCGAAGCTCTTCGGCTCGGAAACCGCCGACCATCTCCGCATCCTTTACGGAGGCAGCGTCAAACCCGACAACGCTACCGCATTGATGAACGAATCCGATATCGACGGAGCCTTAGTCGGCGGAGCCAGCCTCGACCCCCAATCCTTCGCCAAAATCGTCAATTATTGATCTCGCGCATCGAACAGGAATGAACGAACAGGCGACCATTCGCGAAATCCTCGACCGTACCCGCACCATTGCCGTCGTCGGCCTCACTAACCGCGAAGGCCGCGCCTCCCTCGGTGTCTCCCGCTTCATGCAGTCCCAGGGCTACCGCATCGTCCCGGTCAACCCCGCCATCGACAGCGTCCTCGGCGAAAAAGCGTACACCGACCTTGACGCCGCCTTCGCTGCTCACCCGGAAATCGACCTCGTCAACGTCTTCCGCGCCTCCGAATACGTCCCCGCCATCGTCCAGGACGTGATCCGCCTCAAAATCCCACGCCTCTGGCTCCAGGAAGGCGTCGTCCACCAGGAAGCCGCCGCCCAGGCCGAAGCCGCCGGCGTCAAAGTCGTCATGGATCGCTGCATTTTGAAAGAACGCATGGCCGCCGGCTGGAAGTCACTCCTGTCATCCTGAGGAGCAAAGCGACGAAGGATCTTGCGTTTTCTCCCCTCCGGCTACTCACCGGACAATCTCGTACTCCAGCCGCACCAGCCCCGTCTTCGCATACGCCCGCTGCTGCACCAGCCGCAGCTTCGCCCGTTCCGCTGGTGCCGGCAGCAACGGAATGCGCCGCCCAGCAGCACCGGGACGAGCGAAACCTCCACGCGATCCACCAGCCCCGCGTGCAGCAGGCTACGGAACAGCTCCCCGCCGCCGAACAGCGCGATGCTTTTCCCCGCCTTCGCGCGCAGCTCCTTCACCACCGGCACCGCCTCCCGCTCCACGCGCACCTGCGGATAATCCTGCGCCTTGAGCGTCCGCGAGAACACGACGTACTCAATCCCCTTCAGCGGTTTCTCCCGCCCGGCGCGCACCATCATGTCGAAGGTCTTCCGCCCGATCAGGAACGTGTCAAACCCCGCCATCATGGTCGCGAAGTCCATCTCCGGGTCCTGAACGATCCAGTCATATTCGCCCTGCGGCCCCGCGATATATCCATCGAGGCTCATTGCGCCGCCGTATCGCACCATTCGCATGCGAAGCCTCCCCGTCCAAAAGGGGACTAAACCCCGACGCCCTTCGCTTTCACATTTTCCCGAATGAATCGCACCACCGCCTCCAGCGATGTCCCCGGCCCAAAAATCGCCGCCACGCCCTGCCCCTTTAGCGCCTCCGCGTCCTGTTCCGGGATCGTCCCGCCCAGCACCACCAGAATGTCCCCCGCGCCCTGCTCCCGCAGCATCGCCGTGATCCGCGGCACGATCGCATTGTGCGCGCCTGACAGGATGCTCAGCCCCACGCAGTCCACGTCTTCCTGGATCGCCGCGTTCACGATCATCTCCGGGGTCTGCCTGAGGCCCGTGTAGATCACTTCCATCCCCGCGTCGCGCAGCGCGCGCGCAATCACCTTCGCCCCGCGATCATGCCCGTCGAGGCCCGGCTTCGCCACCAGCACGCGGATTGGGCTCGTGCGCTCACTCATAAGAACGTCGAAGAATAGCACAGCCGCACGACTGTGGGTGCCCCATATCTGCCCGGTTTTGGCAGATGTGGGTCGTTTCTGGACTAGTCAGCGAATCCGTCTGTCGCCTCTTCGCCCAACTCCAGCCCCTCCACTTCCACATCCCACTTCTTCAGAATCCGAAAAATCACCCCACTCGAAAATCCCGCCCGCATCAGCAGCCGCATCACGCGCGCCGCTTCCTTCTCATTCCCCGGCTTCTTCACCCGCTTTCGCTTCAGGTGCCGCCGCGCCAGCTCTTCCTCGTTGACATTCTCGTACGCCGCGTCGAGCGTCTTCCCGATCACCGCCGCATGCACGCCTTTCCGGATCAGATCCTGCTCGACGCGCCGCTTCCCGAAGCTCGCATTCTCCTGCCGCAGTCTCGCATAATCCTGGGCGTACCCCGCATCATCCAGGTACTTCCGTTCTTTCAGCCGCCGGACCACCGCCTCCACCTTTGCCTCACCGGGCTCGCCCGCCTCGACGCGCCTGCGCAGCAGCCGCTGCACCTCAGCGACCGTCCGCATCTGCTGCCCCAGCACCTTCACCGCATAGTTGTAGAGGGAATCTTCATCAAAAAGAGCAACCGGCTTGCGAGTGCGCGCGCGCATAGGGTTAGCCCAAGAGCGGAATCAACGGCTGAAAGGGACGAGTCCTGCGCCAGCGGTAAGAGATAAAGTCGCTGTCCAGAGTGAGAATGTCTCCCGTATCCAGTTCGTCGGCCATATGGATTAGGCAAGCATCCGCAAAATCGGCAGGTACGTCTCGATACTTGAGCATGATTGCGCGAATCGTCGACACAGCCCCTGTAAAGCGGAAAGGAACTTCGAACGTACCTTCGTCTACGTTCGCGACGACGGCCAACGAGGCTCCCGGAACTCTGCGCAACAAATAGCAGCTTTCCGAGATCACGGCCTCACACGTAACGAACGGTCGGCTCAAATCCTGGATTGCCGCCCTGCATTCCGCGTGACGCTTGTCCTGCCGATCCAGCAGCGCCACGATAAAGCCGCTATCCACCAGAACGGGTCTCACCGCCCGTAGCCTTCCAGATGTTTCTTGTTCGATCCAAGATCGGGGATTCCTGAATCGAACTCGCCCATCCCGATGATCTTTCTCTTCTTCGGAGCAGCGCCGTAATGACGCACCATCAGACGTAGCCCCTCACGAACCACTCGCGAAGGACTCCAACCCAGCCGCCGAGTCAGGTGCTTCAGAGCAGCCTGCGATTCATCGTCAAGACGGGCCTGTACGGTCGTTTTCATGAGTCTATTGTAATACAAAATATGATTTGTATTACAAACTAACCCCGACGCCGGTACCGAATCTCAAACTCATACCCGGTATTCGGCGGAAATATTTCCGCCACATGCCGCAGCCGCTCCGCCAGCGCCGGGGCCGCCAGCAGCGGATACTCCCGCTCCCGCAAATCCGCATAATCGAAATCAATCGTCAGCGACAGCATGTAGACCGCCAGCGCATCGGCAAATGTCGACTCGAAGTAGCTCGACTTCGCCCGCTCATCCACTTCGCTCCCGCGGCTGCGATCAAGCGCCCGCCGCCGGCTCTCCCACGCATCGTGGCTCGTCTCGCCTCGAACATCCGACGTCGCCTGCGACCACGTCAGATCCGCAAAGCTCTGCGGCACCCCCACTACGTCCACGAACTGATGTCCCACATTGATCAGAAACTCGAAGGCCAGCGCGAACCGGTCCTGCATCAGCCGCGTCGAAATAAAAATGCACTCCGAACCGCCGAAGCGCACGTTTCTGTGGCAGATGGCGCGATCGCCCAGATCCACCGTGTAGTCCGGCGCCACCACCGTGTCGTCGTTCTCCCCGATCGCCAGCGGCACAAAGTACCACGCCCGCTGCCGCAGTGCCGCCGCCACCACCGCCGGCACCGCCTGCACAATCTTCTCCAGTTCGTCGGCGCTGTTGTGCACTTCGCCGAAGCTCGCCCAGCACAGGCCGTTATCGGCCTGCCGCACCTGCGCGTCCTGCGCCACTTTCGCGGCGGAAAACAGCGGGATTTGCGCGGCTCCAGCCATAAGCTTGTATTCTAGCTGACGGAGAGTTGCAGCATGACCGCCACTACGCAGCCGGCCCGCCTGCTCGGCATTCCCCTCGGCGATTTCGGATTCTTTTCCTCCCTCCTGATCTCCCTGGCCTCCGGCTTCCTCGCCTTCTTCGCCACTTTGTTCCTTGCCATCGTCGCTCTGCTTGTCTGGAACAGCATCGGCCATCATCAGGTCAATTACGCTGACACCTACCGCTACGTCGCCTTCCCCATCGGCCTCATCGTTCTGGTCGCCGCGCTCTTCTTCTTCACCGGAACCTGGTTCCGGCGTAAGTTTTCAGGATCGCGCTAGATGGCCGTCGTCCCTATCCCCTCTGCCTCGCTCACTCCCACTCCCGAACAATCCCGCGCCTTCTGCGCGCAGCTCGAGGCCGGCGACATCCTCTACTTCCCGCAATCCCCCGTCCCGCTCACAGCCAACGACACCAGCTTCCTCCTCGGTCAGCAGCAGGCCGACAGCTCTCTGCACAAAAACATCGCGTACAAGCCGGCCATCGATCGTCTCAGCGGATTCGACGCCAAAACCGCCAGCCCCGCCGCCGTCGAGCGCCTCCAGCGCATCATGCGCGCCTACTCGAGCTCCGTCGTCCAGTTCCTCACCAGCTTCCTCGCCCCCTACCAGCAGCACTGGAAGCTCGACTACGCCAGCTTCCGCCCCCAGGAAGAACAGGGCCGCGACCTCCCGCTCCGCCGCCGCAACGACCTCCTGCACACCGACGCTTTCCCCACGCGCCCTACCCACGGCGCGCGTATTTTGCGCTTCTTTAACAACATCAATCCCGCGCGCACCCGCGACTGGATCGTCAGCGACCCGTTCGCCGCCACCGTCCGCCAGTTCGCCCCCAAAGAAATTGCGCCGCGCCCCGGCTCCGCGCTCTCACGTCTCGGCAAAACGACGGCCCGTGCCATCGGACTCGGCGCCGCCATCCCCTCCCTCAAGCGCTCGCCCTACGACGACTTCATGATGCGCTTCCACAATTTCCTCAAAGAGAATTCACGCTTCCAGGCCGATTGCCCCAAGTACTCCTTCCAGTTCCCCTCCGGCTCCTCGTGGATGGTCTATACCGACACCGTCCCACACGCCGTTCTCGCCGGCCAGTATGCCCTCGAGCAAACATTCTTAGTCCGCCCGGAAGCCATGGTCCGCCCCGAAATCTCCCCTCTCCGCATCCTCGAAGACATCGCCCACGCGCCCCTCGTTTAGGTTGGCGCTGCGCCCCCTACGCCTCCCTCAGCAACTCCGTCCTGTACTTCGGAGCCAGAGCCTTCACCTTCTCAATGAACGCAGCCTGCTCCTTTTCATCCAGCTTCGGCGGCGGAGTCGTTCGTGTCGCCACCGGCACCCCGACCTCCATGAAAAATTTCTCCTGTCCCGCGGGCGAGCAGATACACAGCATCCGCACCGGCTCAGCGGAAGCGTTGTGAAACTGATGTGGAGCATTGGCGGGAATATTCAGCGTGTCGCCGGCGCGCGCGGTCAGCTTCTTGCCGCGGAACGTCGCCTCCATCTCACCTTCGAGCAGGATGAAGGTCTCCTCGAAGTCGTGCCGATGCGGCGGCGGGCCGCCGTCTGGCGGGATGTGCATGTCAATCGCGCAGAACCGTCCGTTGGTATCCTCGCCTGTCACGGTGATGGTGTAGGTATCGCCCACCAGGCCGATATGAGGCAGGGTCTGGTCTTTGTCTGTTTGGGCAAGCGCCAGAGTACGCTTGAGATCATCGGATGGAATAGTTGAGACAGGCGGCACTGAGATGGCTGAGCTACCGTTCATGGTGTTGTTCCTTTTCTTCGACTCTGCTGGCTTCGATTGAGTTACAACTGGATTTAAGTGAAGCCGCGCAACGCGGCGGTGACAAATATAGCTCCCGCATTGCCAGCTACAGGAGTGAGACGACGACTCATCGTGCTTATACCCCGGTCAGACCTCAGGAAGCCAGTAAGAATTCCTTGCTCTGCTGCCACGCGAGCGCGGTCTGTCGGGCGAAGTCTTCATATCGGCGAGGCGAATGTCCAAGCAACTCGGTTAAAGTCTCGAGATCTCCACGTCCCGCTGTGAAGCCACGTTCCAGATATCCCTGAAACATCATTCGGATGTCGAAAGCTGACCACGATGGAGCTTGATCTCGCATCTGCTCCTCAAAGTCATCCATATTCTCGCCGGGGTAGCGAATCTCCTTGCCCAGCAACCTGCTCCAGATGGAGGCTATTCCAGGACCACTTAGCACCTCTGGACCATTGAGGTTGTAGGTTTTGCCGTAGTGACCGTCGGTTGTCAGCGCAATCGCTGCCGCCTCAGCAATATCTCTTATGTCCACCGCCGAGATGCCCACGGTACCGAGCGGCATAGGGTAGATGCCGGCTTTCGTCAGCGGATCCTTCAGCGATGCATCATTCTGAAAGAAGTAATTCGGACGAATGACCGTGAAGGGGACATCGAACTCCCGCAAGGCGCCTTCGATAGCCAGTTTTGAGGCGAAATGAGGAACATCCCTGAAGTGCTCGACGCGATAGACCGAGTGATAAACGATGTGCTTCAACTTCAACTTCCTGGCCAGATCGCAGGCGATGAGGCCTTGCGTCAATTCATCGGGAGTGACGGCATTCAGCAGGTAAAGCTTGTCCACGCCATGGAGTGCCTTCTGCACAGAGATCGGATCGAGCAAGTCGCCCACCATGACCTCGACCCCGTCCGGCGCGGGCGTTCCCTCTTTGCGAATGAGGATACGAACATCCGCTCTGCGCTTCTGAAGTTCTCTCACTACTTCTGAGCCAACATGGCCAGTACCGCCTGTCACTAGAATCTTCATCTTCGACTCCTCAAAATTCGGGTGGTGCCTTGTGCGAGGCCAGAACGCTCGACCTGGCGTCGGAGTCAGGGGAGTGCGGCATAACCATCAACGCGATTTCCCCTGCATTTTCCTTCGGTTCGTTGCCTCGAGCGATTGTCTCTCGCCGTGATCCCACAAGCTGAGCACTTCTGCTCAGAGGCAGCAGAGCCCTGCGTAGTCTGGCGTCGACGGCAGTCGTACAAAGTCCATTCCGGTACAGGGGCTGGCTTGGCCACCATCGGCGCGCGGCTCGCAGCGGTTTCGTTTCGGCCAGTTCCCGCAACCTGCGGAACGGGAGGCCCGGATCCAATTCTCCGCTTCGGACGGCTATCCTGAATTCAAAGAATCGAATCTCGTGACGCCGAATCTTCCCAATAAACGGAGAATAAGATGGCCGCGATCCTGACTCCCGGCACGCTCGCGCCGGAGTTTAGCCTTTCTGTGACGCCCGATCAGAAACTCGCCCTTCGCGAGCTGCGGGGTAACCCGGTCATTCTGGCCTTTTATCCCGCGGACTGGAGCCCCGTCTGCGGCGATCAGATGGCTCTGTACAACGAAGTCCTTCCTGAATTCCAGAAATTTCACGCCGAGCTCCTGGGGATCTCCGTGGACGGAGTCTGGTGTCATGAGGCTTTTGCCCAGAACCGGAAACTCCGCTTCCCCCTGCTCTCTGACTTCGAGCCCAAGGGCGCTGTCGCCCGAGCTTACAAGGCCTACCGAGAAGAGGACGGGATTTGCGAACGCGCGCTGTTTGTCGTCGATAAAGATGGCGTCATTACCTGGAGCTATTGCTCGCCCATTGCGGTCAACCCCGGCGCGGACGGCATCCTCGATGCGCTTGAACGGCTGCCAAAGCAGGAGTAACCGTGAGCACACTGAAAGTTCCGATTGGACCCGAGGATCACGTTCAGGGTGGCGACGACGCGGACTGCACCCTGGTGGAGTACGGCGATTACGAATGCCCCCATTGTGGCTACGCCTACCCCATCGTCAAACGGCTGCAGCGGCACTTGGGAAAACGCCTTCGATTCGTATTCCGCAATTTCCCGCTGAGCCAAATGCATCCTCATGCTGAAGCGGCAGCCGAAACCGCCGACTTCGCAGCCGCCAAAGGAAAGTTCTGGGAGATGCACGATCTCCTCTTCGAAAACCAGAGCCGTCTCAGCCTTGCTCTGTTCGAGAAGCTCGCTCAGCAACTGGGTCTTTCGAGCGCCGAACTGCTCGAAGCGCTGAACAGGAAAGTCTATGAGGCGCGCGTGCGCGCCGATTTTACCGGAGGCGTTCGCAGCGGGGTCAACGGCACGCCCACGTTCTTTATCAACGGCCAGCGCCACAACGGTCCATTCGAGTATGAAGACCTGCTAGCAGCCATCGAATCAGCGGGCGGTTGACGCAGACGTCTTGTCTGAAACCTGACCGCCGAGGACGCCCACGCGCCTCTCGCCTGAGCGACATGACCCAAACCGCCAAAACCCTCCTCAAAATGCTCATCGCTGGCGCCGTCGGCGGCATCATCGGCGGGGCACTCGTCACCCATCACACCGCCTCCGACGACCCCCTCTGGTTGATGGTGCCCCGGGGGCATGTGGATCGCCATTGCCCTAATCTGTTTCTTCAGCATCTGCTGGAGCGCCGCCGCCAAAGACAGCGCCCCC
>Ga0187863_10000952_pt1 | contig 23778 bp, 22 predicted proteins | sample June2016WEW_11_1_FD_132975 | JGI IMG/M metagenome (GOLD analysis project Ga0187863, IMG submission 132975) | Peatland microbial communities from SPRUCE experiment site at the Marcell Experimental Forest, Minnesota, USA - June2016WEW_11_10 | ecosystem: Environmental > Terrestrial > Soil >...
ATCACCAGCGTGCAGGATTTCAGCGATTGGCAGGACTTTCTCGTGTTCGAAGAGTTGGAAAAGGAAGGCGCTCTCAGGGTCCGCATCACGGAATGGCTGCCTTTCAAGGATTCTCTTCCGGAATTGATCAAAATGCGTGCTCATCATGACCCGAACGATCCGATGCTGCGTACCGGGTTCTTGAAAGGTTTCATGGACGGATCGCTTGGCTCGCGCACTGCTGCAATGAAAGCGCCGTTTTCTGACGACCCAAATAATTCCGGTCTGCCGCAGTACACGCAGGTGCAGCTCAATACGATGGCGGTGGAGCGGGCCCAGGCCGGATTCCAACTCGGGTTTCATGCCATTGGAGATAAGGCCGCGGCGATGGCTCTCGACGCCTATGCGCAGCCGGGAATTCCGACGACGGCACGCAATCGGATCGAGCACGCGCAAGTGGTGGACCCGGCGGACATCCCGCGCTTCAAGCAACTCGGCGTTATTGCATCGATGCAACCCAACCACCTGCTCACTGACATGAATTGGGCTGAAGACCGGCTCGGCCCAGCGCGGGCTGCGTATTCCTATGCGTGGAAGGCATTTCTCGATGCGGGAGTGCCACTGGCTTTCGGAACCGATTATCCAGTGGAACCAGTCACACCCTTTCGCGGCCTCTATGCAGCGGTCACGCGGATGAACGAGAGCGGTACGAAGACCTACTACCCGGAAAACAAGATCACGCGGGGTCAGGCACTCTACGCCTATACACAGGGTTCAGCCTATGCCGAATTTGCAGAAAAGCATAAAGGCAAACTCGTGCCCGGATACGATGCTGATTTTGTGCTCGTGGACCGCGATCTCTACAAAGTTGACGCGCCCAAGATCCTTGGCACAAGGGTGATCGAGACATTTGTCGCGGGCAAGCAGACCTACATTGCAAGCGCCGATGCGCAGTGAATCCGCCGACCTGAACGCTCTCTGCGGTTGCACCAGGAATCGAAACTCATGAAGCTGCGCGCCTATCTGCTCATGTTGTTCGTGGTCGCGGTCTGGGGTTCAACCTTCGTGCTCATCAAGGGAGCGTTGGTCGACGCCACTCCGGCGGCGTTCAACCTTGTGCGCATGTCGCTGGCATTCGGGTTGCTCGCGGTTGCTTATCACCGTTCGTGGAGAGGTATTCGTCGGGGTCACCTGGCAGCGGGTGCGGTGGTCGGCTTCTTCCTGGCAATGGGGTATCAGTTCCAAACCATTGGACTCGTGAGGACGACACCGTCGAAGTCGGCATTCATCACCGGGCTCGTGGTGGTGCTCGTTCCACTATTCTCGTCAGTTCCGGTGTTGCGTCCGCCCAACGCGCGTTCCCCCCGGGGGAATGCGTACACAGGCGCGGCTCTGGCGTTTGTAGGCATTCTGCTGTTGACAGCCCCAGCCAGCTTGCAGGCCCCTGGCCACGTAGGAGCACTTGGCGGGATCACGGGTATGCTTCCGGATTTCTCGTCCATCAATTTGGGAGACATGCTCACCTTTGGATGTGCAATCGGATTCGCGTTTCACTGCCTCGCGTTGAGCCACATATCGCCGCGCATCCCATTTCAGCCGCTGGCACTTTTGCAGGTGGGCTTCTGCGCACTATTCATGGCCATCAGTCTGCCCATGATTGAGCACCCGCAAATTCACTTCACACCGAGGCTGATTGTTGCTCTGGCTATTGCATCGGCTCTTGCCACCGCCGCTGCATTCTCGATCCAAAGCTGGGCACAGGCCATTCTGCCTTCGACGCACATTGCCCTCCTCTTAACGATGGAGCCGGTGTTTGCGTGGATTGCATCATTTCTTTTTACCGGCGAGCGCCTGGGAATGCGGCCTGCTGTGGGTGCGTTTCTGATCCTTTCTGGAATAGCGCTAACCGAACTAGTTCCGCAACCGCACGTCCCGTCAGCGCACGAAGCATGAGATATGACACTAGAGCAGCTCCACAATTCACCTGCCCTTTTCAGTTCCGCGCAAAGGTGTCATTTTCTTAAGGAAAATGACACTCGACAGCGGTGGATTCGGGATACAGCAATTGTGGAACTGCGGTAGCAAGAGCTCTGATGGGTTCGCGCGGAAAAATGCAATCGTGGAAACTCCGGCCTCGTCTAAGTTAAAGAGATCTGGTCAATGCACAAAATGAGTGCTGGAATTCTCCTCTATCGCTTCTGCAATAGCGCGCTCGAGGTTTTCCTTGTTCATCCCGGTGGACCTTTTTGGAAAAAGAAGGATCTCGGCGCCTGGTCTATTCCCAAGGGCGAATACGAGGCCGGAGAAGACCCACTGTCCGCGGCAAAAAGAGAGTTCCAGGAAGAAACGGGATTCGTGCCAACCGCTGGCGAATTGCGCTCGCTGTTTGAAGTCAAGCTGACCTCCGGGAAGGTAATCGCTGCCTGGGCAGTTGAAGGAGACTGCGAGGCGACCGCGATTCGCAGCAACCTATTCTCGATGGAGTGGCCGCCAAAATCTGGCAAGATGCAGGAATTTCCCGAGGTCGACCGCGCTTCGTGGTTCACTTTGCCGGACGCACACGAAAAGATTCATTCCTCACAGCGAGAATTCCTCAGCCGCCTCGAGGCAATGGTCAAAGCGGGCAGCGGGGACATCCGCGAATCCTGACGAGTCTTGGTCTTACCTCGGAGCTGGTTCTGGCGAGTCGGCCAGCGCATACGCGAGCACAGCCATTACCGCCGCATTTTCGTTCAAGTGCTTCGGATCGATTTTGTCGAACGTATCGGCCGACGTATGGTGATAGTTGAAATAGAACCTGCTGTCCTGCACCGGAGCAAAGCTCGGTACGCCCTTGGCGGTTAACCCAGCAATATCTTCGCCTGTTTCGGGCGTGCTCACCAGGGTCTCTGCGCCAATCGCATCGAGGACCTGCGCAACGGGCCGGAGCCATTGTCCCAGTTCGCTCTTCCCCGCGTAATAGATTCCGGCGGGATGATCCGCGCCGAGGTCCGATTCAATGGCCCCGACATGATTTTCGATCCCATCGTTGTGGTCGACCATATACTCCGCGGCGCCCTCCGAACCTTCCTCTTCGCTCATCCAAGCCACGAACCGCACTGTCCGTCTTGGATGTATGTTGAGCTCTTTCAGCAGATGAATGGCCTGCATCGATACCACAACCCCCGCACCGTCGTCGATTGCCCCTGTACCGAGATCCCATGAATCCAAATGGCCGGACACCAGTACAACCTGCTCAGGATGCTCAGTTCCCTTCCAGTCGGCGATCACGTTATAGCTCTGCGCATCAGGCAGGGTTTGCGGCGTCAGCGTCAAATGCAACTTCACGGGTCCCTGGCCGGTGAGGTATTTCAGCAAGTCGGCGTCTTCGGCTGTGACTGCGGCCGCTGGAATCTTCGGCACCCCCGGGGCGTATTGCGTCATGCCCGTGTGCGGGAGCCGAAAATCAGCACCGCCCACCGAGCGAACGAGGACGGCAACCGCACCAACCGCGCCTGCAGCAATAGGGCCTGCGCCGCGATAGACGACTCCCCCCACATAGGCGTTCAGGCCGTCACCCTGTGCCGCCAGTTCCTTGTCGAACTTGTGGTTGAACAGGAGAATTTTGCCCTTCACCGTGTCGGGCGGCAGCGCATGGAGTTGCTGCCAATTATCCACAACTACTACTTCCGCAGAAATTCCCTCCGGCGGTGTAGCCACGCTTCCGCCGAGCGCCGTCAGTACAACTTTTTGGGTTGTGCCGGGCGTCTGGCCTGACCAGGAAATCAGTTCGCCCTTCTCCTCACCACGCACCCAATGCGGCACCGTCGCCTTCTCCCGCGTGACGTCCGCGCCGAGCGCACGCATTTGGCCGGCAACATAGTCCACCGCCTGCTGTGCCTGTGGCGAGCCGCTGAGCCGCGGCCCGATGTTGTCAGTCAGATAGCGAAGCTCGTCGAGGGCGTAGGTGTCCGACATCGCCTGTGTGCGCAGGCGCTCCATCGCAGCTATTTGCTCCGGCGTCCAGGCGCTCTTGCCGCCACCCATCATCGCGTTCAGCCGGTCCATTATGCTCGGGGGATTGCCGGGTGGAGGATTCTGCCCCGCAAGTATTGCTGCGCCCGCTGCAACTACTCCAACAGCGATAAGTTCTTTGTATCTCTGCCAGAATTCCATGCAGGATAGTAGCACGCCGTCAGAACGACTCTTTGCGCCCAACTTGCGTCTAATCCACTTAAGCAGTCGATTGCATCAAGGCGAAAGCCATCATCAAAACGTCCTCTTTTTCGCCGGGTAGAGCTTGCAGGAGGCAGGCGAGTTTCCTCCCGGCTCCCTTATGAGTCGCTATACTGTAAGAACGTGCAATGAACGTCCCAGCCACCGAGGCTGGTTACGCAATACGAGGTCATCGAACTCATGAAATCGCTCTTCGAACGGCTGCGCGCCCGCCGTCTCGCATCAACCTTTGTCGTGCTTGCCACTCTTTCGGCTGCGATTGTCGGAGGCTCTTTTGTCGCGCATGGTGTACGCGGACAGGAAAAGCAGAACGAAAGTACGGACGCTACGCCCCTCCACGTAGTGAATTCCTCTGTGCCTCCCAATGAATTCGTCCGAATTGCCAAAGAAGTGGGTCCCGCTGTAGTCAACATCAACACGGAGACTCTGCCCAAGCAATCGACGAATAAGCGGCGAAATCCGCACGGTTTTCAGCAGATGCCCCAAAACCCCAACGGCGGCGATGACGATCAGAACGGCGATCAGCCGGGTCAAGGACAGGGACAAGGCCAGGGATCAGACGATTTCCAAAACTTCTTCAACCGCTTTTTTGGTGGGCAAATTCCCGACCAGGACGGCGGCGGGGATGACGGTCAGGTGCGTGAATCGCTCGGTTCGGGATTCATTGTCGATCCTAAGGGATACATCATCACCAACAATCACGTGATCGAGAAGGCCGATAAGATCTACGTCAAGCTTTCCACCGATCCTGACACCCAGGACCTGGGCCGGCCCGCGCGGGTGATCGGGACGGACAAGGCCACGGATCTCGCGGTTATCAAGATCGATACAAATTCCCCGTTACCAACGGTCAAGCTGGGTAACTCAGAGACAACCGAGGTAGGTGACTCGGTTGAAGCTATAGGAAGTCCGTTCGCATTGGCACAGACCGTGACCGCCGGCATTATCTCCGCAAAGAACCGCACCATCGAGCCCGGTGCCAGCGGCCAGTTCCAGCACTTCATCCAGACAGATGCAGCCATTAACCCTGGCAACTCTGGTGGCCCATTGCTCAACATGAACGGTGAAGTGATCGGAGTCAACACGGCCATCTTCACGCAATCAAACGGCTATCAGGGCATCGGATTTGCCATGCCATCCAATACCGTCGTTTCCGTATACAACGACCTCATCAGCCCGAGTCACAAAGTGGTTCGCGGCTCCATCGGCATCCAGTTCCGGCCCAATCTGTCGGGCGCGGTCAACCGCATTTACGGATTCAAAACAGGCGTGCTGGTGCAGCAAGTCCAACCGGGCGGCCCCGCCGATAAGGCAGGTCTCAAGCCTGGCGACATTATTACGCAGGTGGATGGCCGGCCGATCAAGGATGGCGACGACCTGGTCAACGAGATTGCCAGCCGCAAACCCGGCTCCAGCATTCGGCTCGGTTTCATACGCGATGGCAAACCGACCGACGCAACGGTCACCGTCGGCGATCGGGATAAGGTATTTGCAGAGCTGAATAATCCGCAAACGAACGCGGCCCCGGACGAAGAAGGCGATGCAGGCGAAAGCAAGCTCGGGATTGTCGTTCGTGAAGCGCCGCCGGCAGTGGCCAGCCGTCTCCACGCCCAGGGCATGGTTATTCAGTCAGTCCGGACGGGCTCTTTTGCCGATCTGCAAGGGCTCGAGCCCGGACTGGTGATCATTCGGATCAATAAGCAGTCGACGGCAACGAAGGCACAATACGATGCCGTGGTCAGCAAGCTGAAGACAGGCGACGATGTCGTATTTGAAGTGGTCGATCCGCGGCGTCCCGGAGATGGGATCAACTATATCGGCGGTACGTTGCAATAGCGCCCTAAGCGGCTGGGGGGGCGATTGTTGAGCCCCTCCGCCCGGCAAAAGTTAATCCCTGCAATCACTTGAGGAGCCGACCAGGGAAATGCGAGTGAAGAGGGCGGGAACCTTAGCGCTTTCAAGTTACGTTTGAGAGATTTCTCGTATTTTATTCATGCGAAACGAGTTTTGATTTGCGTAGAATTTTAAGTTCCGATAGAATTTCGGAAAAGCCGTTCCGGAAAGTCTTATTCTGAGAGGAAACCAGCATGCTTTCATTCCGAGCAAGCCTGGCTCTGTTTTTATCCTCGGCGTTGGTTGCGGTCCCAGCACTCGCCTCTCGTGTGCATAAAGTCTCTCCGAGCAACAGCCACGCACACCTGACGAAGACTTCGCGGAGCCACAAAGGCCATCCCGGCTCGAAAAATGCCTCCAGAAAAAGTCATATTCTGCATGGACAGAAAGCTATTGAGCCGGCTCGCGTCACGGAGATTCAGCAGGCGCTGATCCGCGAACACTATTTGAGTAGCGATGCAACTGGGCAATGGGACGCTGCGACGCAAGCAGCAATGCAGAAGTACCAGGCCGACCAGGGCTGGCAGACCAAGTTGATGCCCGATTCGCGTGCACTCAAGAAGCTAGGTCTCGGCGCGGACTACTCCACGGCCATCAACGCCCGGACCTCGTCGTTCTCGGACCCTCCGCCTGTTTCAACGATCCCTGCAAACCAAGCCGCTGGATTTGCTGCCGCAGCAGGGACCGACCGCTGATTCTTCCAGGCATATATTCGTATCTCCTAAGCGCAGTAACAAGAAAGGCCACCGTACGGTGGCCTTTCTTGCGTCAGGACTGTTCTGCCCTTTCAAAATCGCATTGGCGGTATTCCTTCGAGTAGAAACTCATAGCGGGCCCGAAGTGTATCCGGTCCTGAAGTGATCGGGTCGTTGAGGTGAATCAGCGCGTCGTCTGCGCCAAGCTTCGGCCATGATGGCAATCCGGGTCCGTTCGGGTCCCCGGCTTTGGCAAAGTTGGTCCAGTAGCTCATCATCTCGTCACTGAGTTTTCGATCTTCCGGACGCACCGTCCAGCCGGGCCGTGTGTCCAGCGTTCCGAAGACGTATTCAATGTCATCGGAGTGAAAAGCGAACGTTCCAGGATGAAACTTGCTAGGGGTCGCAGCGAGCTCGAAGTGGTACCGATAGACGGGCGCGTCGCCGGTCTTCTTCTGTGCCTCAAGCCATTTCCATGTGCCCAACGCGATGAAGTTGTCGCTGCCGTAATCGATTGCTGAGCGAAGCGCTTCCGTGTCGCTGTCCGCTGGATAGAGCTTCAAAAATGCAGCCGAGCGCTCTTTGAAAAGCCCATCTGCCATTGCGTTCCATTGCGTTGCGGTCATACCCCGCATAGCAAAGAAACTCCCTTCATCGGCGTTCCAACCGGCCAACAGAGGCACGTGCGCTTGTTTGCCGGCCGCATAGGTGTCCGGAACGGGCTCTGTAAGCAACCGCCCGTCTATTGCAGGCGGAAACCCTCCCGGAGTTTTCTTCTTCGCTGCTTCGAGCAGCTGATCGGTGGACATTGCCCGGAGATCCTTGAGCGACTTGGCGCCAATCGAATCCATCCAGGCGCCGTCAGCCTTTGCTCGCTCCGCCACCGTGTCCCCGCCCAGGCTCAGGCCGCCCGGGAATGCTGCCCCGCTCTCCCCGATCGCCTTTTCAAAGAGACCTTGCGCCAGCGGAGAAGCCATCAGCGTGCTGACAGCGAAGGACCCGGCACTTTCGCCAAAGATGGTGACATTGGCTGGATCTCCGCCAAAATTCTTGATGTTGGCATTGACCCAATGGAGTGCCGCGACCATATCCAACAGGCCATAATTCCCTGCTGCGCCATTGCCTTCCCTGGCCAGTTCGTCTGTGACCAGAAAACCGAAAACGCCTAAACGGTAGTTGATGGTGACAAGGACCACGCCTTTCAGCGGAAGAAAATCGCCATTATGACGCGGCTCCGAACTTGCTCCGCCGGAGTACCCACCGCCGTGAATCCAAAACATGACTGGCAGCTTGCTCTTGTCGTCGGTACCAGCCGGAGCATAGACATTTAAAAAGAGGCAATCTTCGCTGGGACCGCTGTCCTGGAAGATCATGTCATCGAAAACGCGGCCTTGCGCGCAATGCGCTCCGAATTTGGTCGCATCTCGCGTGCCCTTCCATTTAGCCGCGGGCTCGGGCGCCTTCCAGCGCAGATCGCCCACTGGAGGCGCCGCATAGGGCAGGCCAAGAAACGCGTTCACCTTGCCATCATTGATCGTTTTGCCCTGCACCTTGCCCTGTTCGGTTTTCACCTTGAGTGGGTCGGCATAAGAGATCCTAGAGAACCCAAGGCACAACGCTGCCAGTGCCATGGCACACGTAGCCATCGTACGAATTTGCATCAGAAAATCCTCCGCGGAATACGTTAACAGGACGGATTGGATCGTGCCCGAGTTGCACCGTCCATTCTCAAGTGAAAGATCAGTTTTCCCTACCAATCATCTCAGGAGCCAGGAGATCATCAAGGGTCTCGCGTCGTCGAATGAGTCGCGCACTTCGTCCTTGAACGAGGACTTCAGCCGCTCGCGGCCGCGAGTTGTAGTTGGAACTCTGCGCCATGCCGTACGCGCCCGCGTCAAGAAGCGCAACCAGATCGCCCGGCCGAAGCGGGGCCAGCTCTCGGTCGCGGGCGAAGAAGTCGCCTGTTTCGCACACGGGTCCCACGACATCGACGACGCGCGCCTTCCCGGCACGCCGCCGGATCGGGACGATTTCGTGATACGCCTGATAGAGTGCGGGGCGAATCAGGTCGTTCATCGCAGCGTCAGTAATGACGAAGGTCTTGGTGCCGTTGCGCTTGATGTGGAGGACGCGGGTAAGGAGCGCGCCTGCTTGGGCGACGAGAAAACGGCCTGGCTCCAGGAGCAAGCGGCCCGGGAAGCCATCCAGGGCTTGATCGAGTGCCGCAGCATACTCCTTTAGCTTCGAGCCAGCATCGAATCCGCCGTCGTGGTAGTCGATACCCAAGCCGCCTCCGGCGTCTACGACGCCGATCTCGATTCCGGAGTTGCGCAGTTGCCGCACCAGCTTGTTGACTCGCTCCATCGCCGCGCCAAATGGATCTGCGGAGCGGATCTGCGAGCCGATGTGCACGCTGACTCCATGCGCCTCAAGCCAACGATTGCCGGCGGAGCTTTTGTAGATTCGCAGGGCTCGGCGGATGTCGATGCCGAATTTATGTTCGCGCAAGCCCGTCGAAATGTAAGGGTGCGTTTCGGCGAAGACGTCCGGATTCACGCGAAGTGCGAATCGCGCTTTTGTCTTGAGTTTCCGCGCGCGAGCGGCGAGAAGCTCAAGCTCCGCTTCGCTCTCTACGTTGAATTGGAGGATTCCTGCTCGAAGAGCCTGATCGATCTCCACCGTTGTCTTTCCCACGCCGGAAAATACGACGCGGTTGATGGCATTGGGAGCTGCGGCGAGCACGCGCTCTAGTTCGCCGCTGGAGACGATATCGAATCCCGCGCCTTTGTCCGCCAGCAGCTTGAGAATGGCAAGCGAGGAGTTCGCTTTGACCGCATAGCAGACCAGGTGATCGCGACCGGCAAAGGCCTGTTGAAAGAGCTGCAAGCGCTCCAGGATTTGGTCCGCGGAATAGATGTAAAGCGGTGTGCCGAACTTGCGCGCTAAAGATTCCAGAGAGACTTTGCCGCAGTGAAGGGAGCTTTTGGCATGCGGGTGATGAAAGGGACGGGAAGATGGGAGTGTGGCCGTAGTCAAGTGGGCTTCCAGAAACAAGTCGTTGTTGTGAGCCTATCGCACTTGAGTGCAACTTCGTTGCGCGCTGTGTGGCATGGTGCCTCAAACGCCAAATTGATGGAGCCACGCAGCGAGAAGAGCTGAAACGTTTTCTGGCTGCTCGTAAGCCGCGAAGTGCCCTGCGTCCGCAAGTGTATGAAGTTCGCAGCCGCCTTGAGCAGAGCGAAAGGCCTCCATATCCACGGGAGAAACGGCAAAGTCTTCGCCGCCGGAGATTCCGAAGACTGGGACACGAATCGTGGAGACGGTGGGAACGGAATCGGGACGCGCGGCAAGGCCGGCTTGAACGGCAACGATCGCCTCGGACGTGAGCACCATGCGCGACCGAAGCTCAGGCACGATCGACGGACGACGGGCGCGCGCGGAGGCACCAATCGAAGCCTGTGCCATTCCATCGAATAGTTCTTCCCTGCCGCCGGCGCGGGCTTTGGTGATGGTGTCGACGCGCCTGACGAAGTTGGCTTCGATATCCGGTTGCGGCTTGGAACAAATGAAGGCGAGGCCGCGCATGCGCTCGGGATCGCGACGCCAAAGTTCCAGCATGACGTAGCCGCCGATGGAACAGCCGACAAAGACCGCTTCGCGTAGTGCGAGATGATCGAGGAGATCGATGATGTCCGAGGCCAGTTGCGCCGTCGTGAGCATGGGCGCATCGGGCACGCGCGCAAAGCCGCCCGTAGGCAAGTCTGTTCCCAATTCCGAAGCGCCGTGTCCGCGTAAATCGGGAACGATGGCGCGCACGTTGCTGAGGTGGTTGATTAGAGGAAGCCAGTAAAAGTAATCGAGAGGAGTTGGATGGAGAAAGATGACCGGAACGCCGCTTCCCGCGCTATCGAGACAATTGAGACGTGCTCCGCCTGCGATGTACGACTTGCTATTCACCGTGTAGCCTCTGCTTTCTTATAGCAAAGGCGACGATCTTCGATTCACAGATAGGTCATGCGCGGGGCGGGTAAACGCCGGGAGCAGTGACTGGCTCTTCCGGGATGCCTATCCATCCAGCCAAATAGCCGACAGCAACCAGGCCGCCCGTGAAGAAGAAGCCGACAACGGCGACGACACGTACGATGCTGACGTCCCAGCCATTGGCCTGAGCAAGCCCGATGCAGACGCCGGCGATCTGGCGGCCGATGATGGGGCGGACCAGGGGCCTGCCTGGTGGAGGCGCGGTAGCGGAGACCACGGCGCCACAACTCGAGCAGAATCGAGCTCCTGCCGGTAGACCCGTTCCGCAACGATAGCAATAGAAGTTCATGCCGACTTCCTCATCCTACCAAGTCCATTCATCATAAACATACGCAGAACGTGGTGCATCGGTTCCCGCTGGGCGGGCCGGAGTGATGCGGGCAAGCTCTCGCTCATACCCAGAAGCGTGTAATTCTCTGCAAATCCGCCGTGGATAACAGCAATTGGAGCGGTGGGATTGCTCTCGCCCTTAAACCATCGCCGCTGGGGGTTAGCGATGTAGTACACCCCCATCGGGGGGTGGGGGTGCCCAGGGGGGTACGGACCGGTGACATCCCTGACAGATTGAACCGGGGACGTTCCTGACACTGCAACATTGCGGCGAGATTCGCAGACTTCGTCTTCATCGGAGATAGACAGCCTGCGGAAAAAGTCAAAGGTTGCGAGAAGAATTTGTGAAATACATCCCTCCGCGGCTAAAGCCGGCGTCAATCGAATCGACTGATTGGCACGAGTAAACTCGTGCCCTTTCAAAACCGCTCTTGGGACGAGTTTTTCGAAGCCGGTTCCGCCCCACCCTCCGCATTTTCATAATGGACCGAATACTGGAGATTAACCGCAAAATGAGAGTTAGTACCGCGACCGGCTGATTTGGTTCCTTTGACGCTCGTGGTTTCCCACCCGTTCGCCAGAAAAAGGCGAATGGATGTGGCACGGAGCTCGTACAAATTCAAGCGGTCAGAGATCTAGTTTCCACGGTAGGGGCTTTGCAGAAGTTTTCTCGCAGTATCGGCTCGCGACGTTTTGGGGCCGGCGACGATCACGGCCTGATAGTCCGCAATGGCGTTCGAGCGCTCACCGTTCAAATCGCGGCACTCTCCGGCTGCCAGCAACGATCTGATCTTGAGTTCCGCCCCAACATTCTTTTCGGCGGCAGATTGTTCATAGGACTGGGCCGCCTCACCGTAGTGTCTCTGTCCCCTGAGAGCGTCGCCCAAGCCAAAATAGGTCAATTCGAGACGTGCCTGAAAGAAGTAGTTTGGCTTGACGGCGTCGACAAGAATCTGCCGGTAGGCTTCGACGGCACCCATGCCCGCACCCGCGTCCTTGAGAAGATTGGCCTCTTCGAGGCGGAAGAGGTAGTCGTGCGGGTACTGCGTTTTCAGAGTGCGTACGACCTGAATTGCTTCCTGGTAGCGGCCTTCCCTGCGCAAGAACAGGGCGATCACTGTCCGGGCCTCTACGCTTGTGAGGATGCCTCGATTGGCGTCGTCGTAGAGCATTCCGAGGCCGCGACTCTTTGAGCCAGTGACGCCTGCGAACCCAATCAGAAATTTGAAAGGCCACGGCAAGGCTCCGACTACGTACTCGTAGACGCCGACGACCAATTTGGCGTCGACATACTCCGGATCGAGCTGCAGTACGCGGACTTCGTCGTCTTTGGCCTTGGTGGCCAAACGAAAACCGGCGCCAAACGCGCGTTCGACCATTGCCATATAGGCGCAGCGCAGGCTGCGCGCCCAGCCCCTGGCGAAGAGAGCATCAATGTCATTGGAATTCCTGCCGACGCGCCAGTCGGCTTCCTGCACAGCTTCGTCGGCGAGGGAGAAGATACGATCGCGTGCCTTGGGGTCTTCTTGTGTAGCGTGGCGCCCGGTGAGAAAGCCATCGTTTGCGTAGAAGGTGGTATCGAGGAGATCGAGGCTGTAGAGCTCGTTGAAAATCTCTGCATTCAAAAGCAATGCGGTGGCCTGCGGATCACCAGGGTGCTGGGCATGAAAGCGTTCGAAGCGATCGACGGCACCAGGAAAATCCAGGTTGTAAAAGTGGACGTAGGCTTCGCGGACCAGCGGGTCAAGATTCAGTGGATTTGTGTGTGTCGCAGCAGCCCGCGCTGCCGAGGTCGCCAAGAGATAAAGAAGGACCATTGCCAAGCTCAAGATCCAGCGCCCGCGCTTCATAGTCCTGTCATATCCGCGTATCCGTTCGCAGTCAGCTTCGAAAATCCCAAATCGAGATGAAACCAAAGATATCCCAACTTCAAAAAAGGAAAAGGGACCGCATTTGACGTTTGGCAGGGTAGAACCCTCTCCATTGCGAGACGGATTGGATCCCCCATGACTCGGTTGACCTGCCCGAGAAACGAACTCAATACCGGCGCAAGAAGGAAATTTTGATGAATCATCGCAAAGAGTTGCTGCGGTTGTTACTCAATCAAGCTCAGTTTAACGGATTCGAGTTCCGGAACTGGTACCAGATACACGTGGGTCCGACCTGGCCGGGAACGGAACAGGCCCTGAACGTACTTTCAACAGAAAGCCGCTATTATGCTCTGCTCTTTTCTCACGACTTTGCACGATTTTATTGGAGAACAGGCGCGCGGATCAGTTTTGTTGTTCCCTCCATCACCTATCCCCGCATCAATCGAAGGGGTGAGGTGGTCCAGGTGACAAGAAAGCCATTCACCCGGCGAACGATCAAGCCGGACGTCTGGAAGTATCACTTGCGCCAGATGGCGGCTGCGGAGGACCCCTTCGTGTACCTGCGACGCTTTTTGCCCATGCAGGAACCGAACGAAGAGACAAGTTTCTCCAAGCAGGTTGCACAGGCTTAAAGAAGGCCGCGACGGAAGTGCAGTTTCGGATAGGATTCAAGTATGTCCATCCCGGAGCAGCTGAATTCTTCGACGCGGCATTCCAGACAAGCGGCCAGGGACCCGGAAGATGATGCCCGCGAACGGCTTATCGTTGCGCTTGATGTACCGTCTGCGAGCGCCGCGATTGGCTTGATCGACCAACTCGAGAGCCGCTGCCGCTGGTTCAAGGTCGGCTTAGAGCTTTTTGTCCAAGCGGGTCCTGCAATCCTCGATGTACTGGCGGCACGCGGACATTCGGTTTTCCTCGATTTGAAATTCCACGACATTCCCAACACCGTAGCTGGCGCGGTTCGTTCAGCGGCCGATTGTGGCGTTCGCATGATGACCGTGCACGCCCTTGGAGGCCCGGCGATGTTGTCGGCGGCGCGGGACGCGCTAGCAAGGGTAGCCAATCCGCCGGAGTTGCTCGCGGTCACCGTGCTGACGAGCATGGATGGATTCCAGTTGGGCTCGGTTGGCTTAAGCGATCGGGCTTCAGAACAAGTGGAGCGGTTGGCCAAGGTGGGTCTCGAGGCCGGAGTTCGGGGGTTTGTCTGTTCGCCTCAGGAAGTCGGTCTCTTGCGCGCCTTGGCGGGCACGGACGCGGTGTTGGTCATCCCTGGGATTCGCCCTGCGGGAACAGCAGCGGGCGATCAAAAGCGTGTTGCGACGCCAGGCGATGCTTTGCGCCAAGGCGCCAGCTTTCTTGTGGTGGGACGGCCCATCACACAGGCTCCGGATCCGGCTGAAGCGGCGGATCGGATTCTGCAGGAGATGGCTGCGGGCCTGCGAAGGATGACGACTTGAATGCACCTTGGAGGCAGCAAAGCCCGGCTCACCGCCGGGCCTTGCGTAATGAATTGACTTCATGTAGCACTTAAAGTTTTTCGTAGAAATCGCAGACAGAACACGAGATATAGACACCGCCAGGGATGCCGCGCTCGCGGTCTTTGACGCGCTTGACGATGCGCGTTGGTTTGCTGCACTTGGGACAGTCAGTCGACTTTGTTGTGTCCATTACCTTCTTGCGATCACCGGTCTTGGCGATTTTGGCCATTGCTTGGGTGTTTCTCCTTCGTAAAGTGTCTCTGCTCGCACGCGCAAACCAGCTGCGCGCGGCTTCAACAGCGCGGTCAAATCTTGCCTCAGGTATCCGGAGGAAGGGAGACTCGCTCTGTTTAGTCTACCCGAATATTAATAACAACGTCATTGGGGTGGTGGGGTTCCGTTGGCAGGTTGCGGCTTGTCCGGTGTGGACTGTGAGGTCCCGGGAGGCGGAGTATTTGCCGGGGGTGCCGCAGGTTGCGATGCGGCTGGCGCAGATGGCTGCGTGGAATCAGTTGGACCGTTGGAGCGGGCATTCGGCTCGTCGTCCGGCGCCTGCTTGGGGAACTGGACGGGTCTCATGACGTTCACCCGGCTGTCTTTCCCGTCGTCCGCTGGAATGGTCTCGCCAGGTTTGCGCAAGCTCGGGGGCGGCGCGGGGGCCTGGGTGTCAGGGTTGCGCTGGACGTCTCCCATTTGTACGGTGTGGGCTCCAGGCGGGTCGCCGGGAGTGAGCGGCGTGCCATCAGTACGCATCATGCCCTCCACCTCGTCCTTGGTGAAGATCACGGGCGTTTTTCCGACTTTGGCGACCTCGACCCGGATGACACGATTGCCGTTAACGCGGACGAATTCAATGTCGCTAGGCGGCTGACCGTAGATCCACTCCTCGAACGGCATCTGGCCGTCCATCTCGCGGATCTTTCTTTGCGGCTGGCCCTTGGCAAAAAGCACCATGTCTGTGCTCATGCCGACCAGAACATTGTGATCGAGAATAGCCTCCTTGAGCTTGGGCGGCAAGGTGTCAGTGAATGCCTGGATGGGGGTTTTGACTTCGAAGGAAATCAATGGCGCCAGGAGAGCTTCGACCTGTTTGCCAGTCAACTCGGGAATCTGATTCTTAAATGAGAGTGTGAGACGTGAACCGACTGGTTCCTGATTGTCGCCTTGCTGGACCACCGGGGACGTATCGGGACCTCCCGCTCCGATCTGGACATGGCGCAGGAAGCGGTGCTTGGCATCGGGTCCGCCGTTTAGTTCAAAAACAATCCTCGTGTGATCAATCTTGACGTCGCTGATGACCAGACGGTCGCCCGGCTTGGCGGAGAGCCCATTCGCGGTGACCATGGAAAGATATGCTTCCCCGGCGGGCTCGAGCTTGCCGTTGGCAAGCAGTGTCAGGCCCTTGTGGCCGCGCGGGAAAGGACGCATGGCGAAGCCCTGGTCGGATTGAAGAAAGCGGAGCAGCTCTAGGCGTGTTTTGGAATCGAGTTGAGTGGACGGCAGAGGGATATTTGTGGGTTCAATCTGGCGGTAGCGGCGGTCGACGGTGCCAACCTGACCAGGACTATCCGTGGCCTTGCCGGTGGTGTCGATAGTGATGGCTTGGGCAGAAGCAGATATAGCGCAGCCAGATCCAGCGAGAATGCAAGCAAAAAAAGCACTCAGAAAAATGCTGAAGGATTTTGAGCGAGTCTGTGGGCTGGCGGGGCACGGACCGCTACGCGCGGGGAACGACCATTTCATGGGAACCTCCCATGGATCTTGCTTCAAGCATTGCCCAAACGATAGTTCCGTTCAAGCACAATGGTCAAATTTGTTTCGAACCGGCATCGGGCGCGTCTACGATCGGCGATCGCGAAGTCCGGAATGGTGTCAACGGGGCCTGTCTTGCTCAGTGGCAGAAATCTTGTCCATCCCGTTGGATGCGGGAGAAGTTGTCACGGGAAGTATCTGCACCAGCGAAGGGCCGGATGGTTCAGCGGGGCCCATGGCTGCCTCATGTTGGCGGCGCGCGGCTGCGTCGAGATCGACGGCTACGCCGCCCGGAACGATGACCGGGGCGTTGTAGCGGAAGTCGAGATCGCTTGTGACGCGGTAGACCACGGGAAAGGCAGCAAGCAAGATAAAGAGGGTCACCCAACTGCCGTCGAGGCCGTACCCGCCGCCAGTGATCCAAAACGGTCCCATCGGGTCGCCCTCGACTACGGAGGAGTGGCTGCTTACTCCGCCGAGGGCAAGACCGAAGATGAGAGCGCGGCTAGCCTTCCAGGCAAAATTCAAGCCCCAGCTGAGCCAAAGGGCACGGGTCCGCAGAAATGCGATTGAAAGCAGCACGCTGAACAGGACGGAAACCGCGATGCTGACCTTGCTGGATCCCGGTTGAAGCGCAATTAATCCAGCGTAGAAGGCGGCATAACCCAGGGTAGCGCCGACCGGACCGACAACCTGAGCGAATCTCTGAAATCCGTAGCCGCGGAAAGCAATTTCTTCCACCATGGCCGCGATCGCGAAGAAGACTGCGTCGGCAAAGAACCATCCCCATGCGGACCGCTGCGTGTTGAGAACAATTGCGATTCCGCCAAAGAGGGTGAGAGGCAAAACGCAGGCGATGGCGGCACCCCAGCCGATAGCCATGCCCAGCCCCGCCTCCGTCGGCCATCCCGGGCGGAAGGGGAATCCTTGCTCGGAGATTGGATGTCTTTGCCGATCGAAGACGCGCCCGAACGCGGCGAACCCGAGCAGGAGCAACAGGAGCAGGATGACCTGTTCGGCAAGAGACATCCAGGCATCGTTGGCCAGATCGAACGCGCTGCGCCGGGCCAACGCTCGCGCAAGAAAATAGTAGATGACTGCGGCAATGAACTCGAGGTATGCGCGCGTACGTCCCCGGAGGGGAGCGAGCGTGGTCATCGCCGGCTCCGAGCGAAAGCGGGACGGAACGAGGTGCATCGAATCATCATGGAGGCGGCGCAGATGAAGGAGCCGCTGGCCGTGTTGCCGAAGCGTTGAACCACCAAACCTAACCTTCCGTATAGAACTGCGCGATCTTGCGGAATTTCTCCTGGCGTGCGGCCACGAGGCTCTCTATGGGGACGGACTTCAATTGGGCGAGATGTCTCTGCAACACGGTGCCAAGCACACCGGCACCCGTCTCGTGGTCTGTGTGCGCGCCACCGGGCGGCTCCTGGACAATCTCGTCTACGCAGCCCAGTGCGGCGACTTCGGGCGCCGAGATGCGCATGGCTTCTGCCGCGAGTTGCTTGTTGGAGGCATCGCGCCACATGATGGCTGCGCACGATTCTGGAGTAATAACGAAGTAGAGGGCGTTCTCCAGAATGAGTACGCGGTCGCTGACAGCCAAGGCGAGCGCTCCACCCGAGCCACCTTCGCCACTGATGACGGAGAGGGTCGGTACGCGGAGGCGGGACATCTCGCGGATGTTGCGTGCGATGGCTTCAGCCTGGCCGCGCTCTTCGGCGCCAAGACCCGGATAAGCTCCCGGAAGATCTATCAAGCTAATGACGGGACGGCCGAACTTCTCGGCAATTTTCATGCAGCGCAGCGCTTTGCGGTAGCCTTCGGGATGGGGCATGCCGAAGTTGCGGCGGACACGTTCTTTTGTGCTGCCGCCCTTGCGATTCGCGATAACGAGAACCTCGTCATCGCCGAGCCGGGCCATGCCGCACGCTATGGCCTCGTCATCGCCATAAGCGCGATCCCCGTGAATCTCGCTGAAATCCGTAAAGACCCGTTCGATAAAGTCCATGGGATACGGGCGCTGGGGATGGCGCGCCCTCTCGATTCTGCTCCAGGCAGGCGAGACTGGCTCAACCGGCTGGGAACTTGCTATTGCTTGCTCTCTCATCAGCACCTGATGCGCGACCTGCGGGATATTGCTTCCTGATTCGCTGCCGGGCGCACAAAGGTGATTTTACGGCGCGGGGACGGTTGCGACAAATCGCGTGTCGGAACTTGAGTGTGCTGAGCGCGATAGTATATTTCCCCTAGTCTGCATCGAGCCGCATTATCAACCATGTTGGGAGAGGAATTATGCCTACTTCACGGAGAGAGTTTGTTGCCCTGGGGTCTTTAGGACTTCTTGCGGGTGTGGTTCCTGCACAAACGCCCGATGCGCAAAGCCAAACCCCAACACCAGGCGCTCCACCTGCGTTTGGTACGGCTGCTCCGGTGGGTCCGGAGGTGACGGCCGCGACCTTTAGAGAAGCCCAGAAGCTGGTGGAAGTGGAGATGACGGCTGCCGATCTGGAGGAGGCTGCCAAAAATTGGCGCATGCAGATGGCGCCGCTTTATGAACGGCGCGTGGGACCGCGCAAAGTCGAGCTCGAGGCCACGATCGCACCTGCGACTCAGTGGAATCCGTCGCTGCCGGGGCTTGCGCGCGGCATGCCCTCGGCGGATCGGTTTGAGCGGAGCCCCGATGCGCACGTGCCGTTGCCAAGCGATGAGGCTGCCATTGCCTATGCGTCCTTGGCTCAGCTTTCGCGGTGGATCGAGCGGCGTGAGCTCACCTCGGAGAGGCTGACGCAGATCTATATTCGCCGTATCGAGCGGTTCGATCCAAAGCTGCGGTGTGTGATTACACTGGCGCGGGAACACGCTCTCGAACAGGCCCGAAAAGCGGACACGGAGATTGCAGCAGGACATTATCGCGGACCGCTGCATGGAATTCCCTGGGGCGCCAAGGACCTGTTGGATACGGCCGGAATTCCGACGACCTATGGCGCGGAGCCATTCAAGAATCGTGTTCCCGGAGAAGACGGAGCGGTGGCTGCGAGGCTGAACGCAGCGGGCGCAGTACTGCTGGCAAAGTTGAGTATGGGTGCCCTGGCGCTAAATGACATCTGGTTTGGCGGGCAAACAATGAATCCCTGGTTGCTGGAAGAGGGCGCGTCTGGATCGAGTGCCGGTCCAGGCGCGGCGACGGCGGCAGGATTGGTGGGATTTGCCATTGGGAGCGAAACCGAAGGTAGCATCGTGAGCCCTTCCATGCGCTGCGGCGTGACCGGATTGCGACCGACCTTTGGACGCGTACCGCGCACTGGCGCGATGACGTTGTGTTGGTCGCTCGACAAGCTGGGGCCGATGGCACGCAGCGTTGAAGATACGATGCTCGTGCTCAAAGCGATCTCCGGGCCGGATGCGGGCGATGTGGCGAGCGTGCCGAGTTCCCTGTCGTTTGACGCAGGAGCGAATATCAGTGAATTGCGAGTCGGCTATTTTCCGGCGTGGATGAAAGAGAGCCCGGCTACCGATGTGGATCGGGGGGCGCTTGAGATGGTGCGGAAACTGGGGATGAAGACCGTGGAGGTTGCACTCCCCGACTGGCCTTACGACTCGCTCAACGTGATTCTGTTTGCAGAGTCGGCGGCAGCCTTCGAAGAACTGACGCTCAGTCATCGGGTGGATGAGCTGAAAGCGCAGGTCCCCGATGCGTGGCCCAATGCGTTTCGCCAGTCACGGTTCTTGTCGGCCGTCGATTTTGTGCAGACGGACCGGCTTCGCCGTAAAGTGGCGCAGGAGATGGCACGAATCTTTTCTGAAGTTGACCTGTTGCTGGTGCCTTCATTGCGCGATGAGATGCTGGTGATTGGCAACTTCACGGGCTACCCTTCTCTCACGCTGCGGGCAGGATTTGTGGAGGTGACGGAGGCTCGCAGCGACTGGGCGCCTGATCCTGACCATCCTCTGCCGAAATTTTCCCCGCCGCGGCGCGTGCCGCATGGCGTCACGCTGATTGGGCGCTTATTCGATGAAGGCACGGTAGTGCAGGCGGGGAGGGCGCTGGAGAGTGCTTTCGGGGTTGCGAGTGAGCGTCCGGCGGGATTCTAGAGCCAACTTCCGTGCGGGATACGACTTCAAGCAGGCTAAATTACCTCTTTTTCGGGAGCTTTTTAATTCCGGCTTTTTTGATGTGCTGCTGACGGGCTTGGTGGTGTGCGCGCCAAAATGCTTGGGCAGTCAGTGGACCGAGATCTGGCGACTGCGTCTTCTGTTCGCGTTGAAAGACGTGCGCATAGAGCATAGGTCCCAGCAGCAACGCGATCGCTGAATCGATATGGAGGTCGTGCGGTAGTTGGCCGCGCTCGATGCCGCGGCGCAGAATGTTCCGGATGCACTGCCGCGGGGGCTCCATCACTCGGTGACGCCAGGCTTTGCCAAACTCGGGGTGCAGCGCCGAGTAGGAAATCAACGATGGCATCATGCGATCCCGTGCAACCTCGAACTTGTCGGGCGGCTTTCGCGTGAGCACCGTGGTCAAGTCCCGCTGCAGGTCGCCTGTGTCAACGTCTTCCGGATCCCCAGTGAGACCGTTGACCCACAACATCACTTCGAGCAGTAGTGCTTCCTTATCGGCCCAGTGGTTGTAGATGGTGGCCTTGCTGACGCCGGAGGCCGCGGCGATCGAGTCCATGCTGGCGGCCTCAATGCCGCGCTCGCTGAAGAGAGCAAGCGCGGCGTGGAGGACTTTTTCATGGGCAGCGGAACTGCGGGCTCTTGCCATTGTTAAATTTCTATCTTAGAGAACCGGTACGCGCCGAAAACCAGAAAGATGACGCCGACGATCACCAGCACGATAAAGTCAAGCCGCGGATCGAAGGCGGAATTGGACGCGCCGAGCACGTTCCGCATCCCGTCTATGCCATAGGAAAGAGGGTCGGCGCGCGTGATGTATTTGAGGACATTTTTCGTATCCGCCAGCGGAAACATGGCGCCGGAAAGGAAGTAAATGGGCAGGACAAGGAAATTCATGATGAGCTGAAATCCCTGCATGTCCTGGAGGCCGGAGCCGATGGCCATACCGAGCGCGGCGAAAAGAACCGCGATGAGCACCATGAATCCGAGGGCCAGCGGGATAGCGGAGAAGTGCGCTGGCCGAAAGCCGGCGATCAGACAGATGACCATCACCAACAGGCCCTGGATGCAAGCCACCGTGGCTCCGCCCAAAGTGCGGCCGATCATGATCTGCATGCGCGAGACCGGGGCAACGAGTGTTTCTTTCAGGAATCCGAATTGGCGATCCCAAAGAAGGCCGAGTCCGGAAAAGATCGACGAAAACAGCACGGACATGCCGATGACTCCCGGCGCAATGAATTGAAAATAGTCGCCATTGCCGGCCCGCTTAAATACAGGCCCGAGGCCGAAACCCAGCACGAGGAGATACAGCATGGGTTGACCAAGAGACGCCACAATCTGCGCCCTTGAGCGAGTGTAGCGCTTCAGCTCACGCAGCCAGAGAATATAAATTGCGCTCATCGTCTGCCTCCGCTCCACATTTTTGCAAATTGCCGCAGTTGGTCGGTTGCATTCGCACTTTCGTCGCGAATGGTTGAGCCGGTCAGCTTGAGAAAAGCCTCTTCGAGACTTTCAGTGCCGGTCTGTTCCTTGATGGCCTTCGGTGTTCCCTGGGCAACAAGCTTGCCGTGGTCGATGACACCGATACGATGCGCGACGCGATCGGCCTCGTCCATGTAATGGGTGGTGAGGAAGACGGTCACACGCTCCGATTCGTTTACGGACTTTACGTGCGTCCAGAGCTGGTTGCGGCTCTGCGGGTCAAGACCCAGGGTTGGTTCGTCGAGGAAGAGAATCTTCGGCGTATGGAGGAAGCCGCGAGCGATTTCGAGACGGCGCTTCATGCCGCCTGAGAATTTCTTGACTTGATCGTCGCGGCGATCCCACAGCTCAAAGAGCTTCAGCAACTCCTCCGATCGCTGGCGGCGAACTTTGTGCGGCACGTGATAGAGAACGCCATGGATTTCCATGTTCTCCCACGCCGTAAGATCGCCGTCGAGGCTGGGATCCTGAAACACGATGCCGAAGCGTTGGCGGGCCTGGTTCTGGTGTGTCTGAGGGTTGAGGCCGTCGAGCTCGATCTCGCCGCTAGTCGGCTTCAGCAGCGTGGTGAGCATTTTGATGGTGGTTGTCTTCCCTGCCCCGTTGGGTCCGAGGAAGGCGAAGATTTCTCCTGAGGCGACATCAAAGGAGACATTGTTGACAGCTGTGAAGGTGCCGAAGGTTTTGGTGAGGTTCTGGACACGGATCATTGAGCATCCTCCGGGAAGATTCAATACTGAACGGTTTAGTTCAGTTTGTCAACTGGGGAGATGTTCTGCGAGGTTGCCGATTGTTTCCAGCGAGCAGAGCAGCGTATTCGAGAGTGATCCAGATCGAGAATTTAGGGCGCCAATCAGGTCGGGCGTGATTGGCAAGAGGTTCCGCATGTCGGAACTGCCGGGCTTGAATGAGTTGGAGGATTTCGTGAATGAGATTTCGCCGGCCGTGCGCTCGAAATTGGCCTGGCAGATAAACAAGTCGATGGGCCTCGACACGAATGCAATCCGCCAATTGCTGAAAGATAAGTCAATTGCGGAGGAATGGTTGCGGTTCGAGCAGGAATCCGAATAAACACGAAAACTTCCGGATGCGAATCCCGGCTCGAGTCGAGATTTCGGTTGGTTAGATCCAGGGTTTTGGAGTCATTAACAGATGCCACGCAAGACCACGCTGTATATCGACATCGACGACACGATCATCGCGCAGGTATTGCCCGGGTCGGGCTTTGACCTGCGGCCATGCGTGATGACGCAACTCCGGGTTCTGGGCAGGATGTACGACTGCTGCTGGCTCACCATGTGGCCCCATACAGCACCAAAGCATCTCAGGTCCCGCGAAGACCGAATGTCAATCGTGACGCTGATGGCGTCCCTATACGGCGCTGAGATAAACGAGGCATTTCGATGCGCCGACTGGGATCAGAATCACGAGCAGGGTAAGGCTGAATTCGTGCTCCGGAAGGACGCACCGGACGAGTGGTATTGGATCGAAGATCCGCTATTCAAAATTGAACGCGAGGCTCTAGCTGCTGCGGGACACCTGGATCGCTACATCTGCGTGGAGCCGCACGGCCCATGGGGTTTCCTAGATGCAGTGAATGAGCTTTTCCGTCGCTCTGGAAAGTCAGCTAACGACATCAAGCGTGTTGGTGGCAGGCCAGAGTGGTTTGACAAGGCTGCGATCGCAACAGACAAATCGTGCGGAGGTCAGCTGATCACAAAGCCATCTGACCCGCGTGACGTGGCGCAGGAGCATTCCGGATTCCTGCAAAGCGGAATTGAGATGCGCGATGCTCTCGGAGCAACAGCCGAGGCTGACGAACCGGACCGTATAGCACAAGATGGCTGTCGGCGACGCACAGGGTCGGGTAAGAAGGATCCACGATGACGGTAAGCGAGCTAATCGATCGGCTGCGAG
>Ga0187863_10000953_pt1 | contig 23776 bp, 13 predicted proteins | sample June2016WEW_11_1_FD_132975 | JGI IMG/M metagenome (GOLD analysis project Ga0187863, IMG submission 132975) | Peatland microbial communities from SPRUCE experiment site at the Marcell Experimental Forest, Minnesota, USA - June2016WEW_11_10 | ecosystem: Environmental > Terrestrial > Soil >...
CCGCCACGGTACTTAGAACAACCGGCACACCGGCCCCGTGCGCCATCCTTAAAATGTCTTCCAGATTTCCTTTGAAATTTGCGTAAGCCCGCAACCGGGCCGGATCGTCATATCCAATGCGACTATTCATGAACATCTGCATGCCGCCCCAGGTTGTCGGGGTTGATGAACTGCTTCTTAATCGCCGGATAACATTGTCTAGCAATTGGCCAATCCGGGTGGCCTTGATGGCAACAACAGTACGGATAATTCCCAGTGGCGGCGCCTGAAGCCCATAAGCCGTTTCCGCGCCAAAGGGAGGCGGTGCCTTATTCCCGCCCGCGAAATCAGAGGCGAATGGCACCATCTTGATTGCGCCAAAGGGCCCCACCATCTCGTTGTTACCCATGTAAACGACCCACAAATCACCCTCGTGGCGGGCGCAGTCCCGTGCAATGGGCAAGATGACATTCGAATCAACCGCCGTGATAGCAACGCAAATCACTTCAAAGTGAATCCCGGGATAACGTTCGTTCAGCAAGACCTGCAGGTATCGGCCCATACCGTAACTCGAATCCGGGTCTCCCAAGGCGGCCGATTCACCAAACAAAAATATCCGATAGGTATTGGTTGATTTCTTTAGAGCAAATCGAAATGCTGGAATTGTGCGAGCGATGGCCGGTGGAAAGAATCGGGAACCGAACCTTTCATTCGGCACATAAAAATCACGTCCGTCAATCCGGACTCGGCTGAAAAAATTGGTGTCGTAGCCGTATCCTCCCAAACGCAGTCCAAATTCAGTCCCGCCCAAAACGAGCAGCGGAATGAAAATCATCGCGAAAAGACGCATTAGCCATAGCCGCAACTTCGAACTGTGCATTACGGCAGTCATAATGGTTTTTTTCTCAACCGATGTAAGTCTTTCTTGTCATTTCTCAAAAACGTGGCTGCCATGTTTTGTAACTGGCTTTGAATTAAATGGATGCGCTTGAATAAATATAATCCCGTGAGCCGTTGTTTGTCACGCCCCAACTTTGCGCTTGTTATACTGTCCATTTCTTAGCAAAAGCCCTTGACAAAACCAGTCCTATGTAGTAAAAATAATCACAATTCAGTGCAAGCTGTAGATAGAGCAACCAAACAATAGTATCATTATTATGAAAATGTTCCCTAAAGTCATCACGAGTGTTGTCGGCATAGCTGCAGCACTTGCAGTCAGTGCACAGGCCCAGGTTATTGTGGATCCAAATTTTAGCGGCCCCTACACCGCAAACCCAGTAACCGTCGCGGGCGTCAACCAAGGTTGGGCACCCTTCAGTTCCGGCTTGATAGCCACAACGCCCACCTACAATGCGGCTCCGACTTCTTTGGGCTTGGCCTTGGGTGCCCAAGACGGCTGGGGTACTCCAGGCGCCTATCAAATAGACAGTGGCGTCTCTCCGGGCCAAAAGTATACGGTCAGTGCGTGGGTTTACCAGACAGCGGCTGCCACAACAGCGGGTGGGCTTCTTCAGCTTGGCTATGAAACAGCCTCTTTAGGTGGTGTGAGCAGCGTGGAGAACCCGGGCAACACCGTTGGGATAACGATAAATGGGCCACTCGATGTGTGGACCGAATATTCTGTTTCGGCGACCGCGCCCGCAGGATACACGGACGCCGTAGTGTATACCATGGCGCAGGATTATAATAATGCGAATCCGGAAGCCTTTTATTTTGATGATGTTTCCATTGCTCTAGCAGTGCCCGAGCCGGCAACCATCGCTCTTTTGGGCATGGGCTTGTCGTTGCCGCTCTACTTGATTCGTCGTCGCAAATAATTGGTTGGTTTAGGGTTTGACAAAGAAGCCACTCGAGCAGTCGAGTGGCTTCTTTTTTGGGTTCAGACGGTTGAATCATGCATGGAAAGAGCACAGACCCGTCCGTAACCGGACGGTCGATCAATCAACGAATGTCGGGAAGTTTGGGCGTTCTGGTTTCGGTTCTGCTGGAATTGACTATGGCGGTGTCGTCACGGTCGTCTTCATTTTACACACAACGCCTGGAGGATCCCGGGGCGGATTATGTCACCCCTTCCGGCGGCGACGACACCGCCGCATTACAGAAAGCCATTAATCGCGTTCAGGAAACCACTCGCCAAGGCATTGTTCTGCTCGCGCCGGGGCAATATCACATCAGTGATACCATCTTTATCTGGCCCGGCATCCGGTTGATTGGTTACGGTACCACCCGACCGCTTATTGTATTACCCGCTACCACGCCTGGTTTCGGAGATGCCTCACATGAAAAAGTCATGTTTTTTTTCGCCGGAAGGCGTCCGCGAAATGATGGCCCGGTTCCCGATGCCAATCCCGGTACCTTTTATTCGGCGCTCGCCAACATTGACATCGGGATTGAACAGGGCAACGAGGGAGCCGTCGCGGTCCGGGCGCATTACGCTCAGCACTGTTTTCTCGCCCACATGGATTTTCATCTTGGGTCCGCACTGGCTGGCATTCACGAAGGCGGCAATGTGGTCGAGGACGTTCATTTTTTCGGCGGAACTCACGCGATTTGGACGGGGAAACCTTCGCCCGGATGGCAATTCACGCTGATTGATTGTTCATTTGAAGATCAGCGCGAGGCCGCCATTTTGGAACACGAGGCCGGACTCACCCTCATTCGTCCACAATTCCGGCATGTGCCGGCCGCCGTTGAAATTGAGCCGGGATGGGTGGATGAACTTTGGGTCAAGGACGCCCGGCTTGAAGATATTTCCGGTGCGGCGTTTGTTTTCGGGCGCGAGCAAAGTCCTGGCAACGAAATCAACATGGAAGGAGTCGCCTGCCGTGGCGTGCCGGTCTTTGCCGCATTGCGTGACAGCGGCAAACGCTTTGCCGCCCTGGCGGATACTTACATCGTAAAAACTTTTTCACACGGCCTTTATTACGCCGACATTGCCGCCGCGCCGGAAATCGAAACCCATTTTGACGCCTCGCCGCTGGACACGATGCCGCCAGCCGTTGCATCTGATTTGGCCGCCCTGCCCGCCTGCGACACCTGGGTGAATTTGCGTAATTTGGGCGCCAAGGGCGATGGCCAGACGGATGACACGGAGGTGTTGCAAAAAGCGATTGCCGAACATCGGACCATTTACCTTCCGTCCGGTTTTTACGCCGTGCATGACACATTAAAGTTGCGGCCTGACACGGTGTTGATTGGCCTGCACCCTGGCGCGACACAGATTATCCTGCCTGATAACACTCCGGCTTACCAGGGCATTGGCAGCCCTAAAGCCTTGCTGGAAGCGCCCAAGGGCGGTAGCAACATTGTGATGGGCATTGGGCTTTACACCAGCGGGGACAACCGGCGTGCCGTCGCCGCGCTTTGGAAGGCCGGCGCCAATTCAATGATGAACGATGTCCGTTTTCTCGGTGGCCACGGCACACCGTTGCCGGATGGTTCGCGGGAAAACCCGTATAACAGCAGCCACACTGCCGACCCCGACCCCGACCGCCATTGGGACAGCCAATATCCCAGCCTCTGGGTCACCGACGGTGGTGGTGGAACGTTCCTTGATATTTGGACCCCTTCGAGTTTCGCCCAGGCAGGCATGATGGTTTCGGATACTGAAACCGAGGGCCGTGCCTATCAAATCTCAAGCGAACACCACGTCCGCAATGAACTCAAGGTACGCAACGCCGCGCATTGGCACTTCTATGCCTTGCAGACCGAGGAAGAGCGCGGCGAAAGCGGCTTCGCCCTGCCGATTGAAATTGAATCGTCCCATGACATCACCTTTGCCAACTTTCACAGCTACCGCGTCATCAGTTCCTTCCAGCCTTTTCCGTGGGCCGTGAAGGTATCCAGCTCGCGCGACATCCGTTTCCGGAATTTTCACTGCGACAGCAACAGCAAGGTGAGTTTCGACTCCGCCATTTATGACCAGAGTCACGATGTTGACCTCCGTCAGCATGAGTTTGCCTGGTTGAACCTCTCAGGCCAGGTATCCCGTCCCAAAACTGTCAAACCCTTGCTGGTTGCCGCCCGCGGCGCGAAGTTGGAAAAGCTTGCAGGTGGATTCTTCAACATCTCCGGCGGCGCAGTCGGACCAAATGGCGACTTCTATTTTGTGGATGCGCATTGGCAGCGGATTTATCGCTGGGATGTTGCGTCCCGGCAGCTTGCCACCGTCAGCGATTATCCGCTCGAACCGATCAATCTGGCCGTGGATCGGGCGGGAAATCTCATGGTGATTTCCTACGCGGGCGATGGCTTGGTTTACACACTCACTGCCGGCGGCCAGGTCATCCAGCTTGAGCCTGAAGCTGCCACCGACCGCGCGGGGAAGGATGTATACCTGCCCGTGAGCGACTGGCACTTGAACAGCGATTCACTTTCCCATCCGGTTGCCGGTTTTATTTCGCCGGATGGAACCACTGTGATTCCGGTCGGCCCGGATTTTCTCCACGCGGCAACCAGTTGGGGCATCAAATCAAGTCCGCAAATTCGTTCCTTTGGCCTGGGCCGGGCCGTGCCTGACAAACCTTTTTACGTCACTGACGAATCCGAATTGCGCACGTGGAAAGCTGACGTGAACCCGGATGGAAGCCTGACGAATTTCCAACTGTTTGCCGAACAAGGTGGCGAAAGCGTGACGGCGGATTCTCACGGCAATGTGTATATCGCCGCCGGTCAGATTTACGTGTACGATCCGGCAGGCATGCTGATGGACACAATCCAGGTTCCCGAACGACCGATTCAGGTGGTTTTGGGTGGCGCCGATCACCGGACGCTTTTTATTGCCGCCCGGACCTCGCTTTACTCATTGCATATACGTTAACCTGGCAGTTGACGCCGGCGGCGATCAAGATGCCGAAGCATGGTCCCGAATCAAGTAATGGGACTACGGTGATACGAGGCGGTAAAAGACGGCGCTCTGGTTGGGGTCTGGAGTTACACCATACGGACTGGTGGTGCCCGGAAGATCAGTCCAGTTGCCGCCAACGAGGGAATTTGTCTGCACTTGCAGATGGCAGACGATATTGGTGGGCCAGCTCAATGTCATGCTTCCGTTCGACTGTGTTGCCACGGAAAGAGCGAGTGGGGCTGTTAGCTCCAAAACCCGCACGTAATCCACCAGCATTTGTTGGGGGAAAACCGTGCCGGAGTTGATGGCGTTGGTGCTGGGGTTGCCAACATAGTTGCCGCCGACGGCCACGTTCATGATGAAGAAGAACGGCGCGTTGAAAGGTGCCCCAATGCTTTGGGTTTCATACACGTGACCGTCCACCAACCACTGAATTGTGGTGGGGGTCCAATCCAACTCGTAAATGTGGAAATTGGTTGTCGAACCTCCGTTGGGTAAATTGTAAATGGCCGTCGGGCCGCCCGAGTTGGAATGGAGGCTCCCTTGGACCCAGGTCGGAGTTGCGCCATTATTTTCCACGACATCAATCTCCCCACAGGCCGGCCAGCCGACCGAGGGGAAATCCGACCCCAACAGCCATAGCGCCGGCCACATGCCGGTGCCCGCCGGCAGGGCGGCGCGCCATTGAAAACGTCCATACGTAGGTGTGTTGTAAAGTCCCTGGGTCTTCATGCGGGCGGAAGTATAGCCGGTCCCCCCCCCGGATTGCAGCACCACGATGTGCAGGAGGCCATTGCTCACGTAGGAGTTCTGCGGACTGCCGGTATAAGTCTCCAGTTCGCTGTTACCCCAGCCGCCGCCGCCGAGGTCGTATGTCCAATTGGTCGTATTGATGGAAGTGCCGTTGAATTCGTCGCTCCAGACGATGTTCCATTGAGTGGCGGGAGGGTTCGTGTTGCTAATCTGATTCGTGACAGTTTGAAGTTGGAAACCATTGAAATCGGTTTCATCGCCATTTGCGCTATTGCCATAATTTATGACAAGATTCCCGGTTCCGTTGGCCACGACATTGGTAAACTCAAGATAGTCGCTTCCGTTGACCAGGGTGGTGACACCGGCCTGCCAAACAGAAGTCTGGGTGACACCATTGACCGTGAACGTACTCCGTCTTTGCCCGGGAACGGCCCCACTCGCCAGGTTCAGATCACCCGCGCTATAAACATACAGATTGTAAGTCCCGCCAGGCACAAGACCGCTGAGTGAGACGGTATCGGTCACCCCTGCGGTGTCTGAGACGAGCATGGACGCCATCAAGACCGCCCAAGGGGTGTTTGGGTAGCCAATGTTACCCTGTTCGTTGGCTAAAGAAGCCCATGAAAATGGGCTGTAGTTGCTAAAACCTACGGCATTGGCATCATAGGTGCCATTTGTTGCCGTTAAACTCAATTTAACCCCCGAAGTGGCGCCATTTGCATAAACCAAGGTTCCACTGGTGAAAGTGGCGCCATTTGGAGAAGCCGAGTAGGCAAAGCCGCCCAAGCCATTCCACATGTCACCCGGTGAACCAATCACCGCAGCGCCTGACATCGCGGAAGGCGCAGGGGCATTGCCGCCGGCGTAGGCCGCGTTGACGGAATCGTCAATGAAATTAACATCGAGTAATTGGGCATGAACACGGCCCAAACCAGCCACACCCATTACGCCAAGCATGATCAACAGGAATTTTTTCACAGGTTTTACTTTTGTGTCTCGATGTTTTTGTGTGTAACACGGATCACGTTTGTTGTTGGTCGTTGTTTAACGGTCCCGAGCAACGGTGCCGCCAGCCATTTGATTTGACACAACGGTGGAGGAAGAAGAGATGTTTTCATAATATTCATGTTCATTCAGGGGTCGGTGTGCTCGTAAACCCGCACGTAATCCACCTGTATTTCGCCGGGGAAAACAGTTTCCATGTCAGGATTCCCACCGTAATCACCGCCAACCGCCAGATTCATGATGATGTAAAATGGTTGATCAAATGGCGCCGGATAGGGGGCTTCCACCGTGGACCAATGGTCCTGCGTTTCATAGAGCTTGCCGTCCACAAGCCACTGAATTGAATTTGTCGTCCAATCCAAATCATACGTGTGGAAGTTGGTGACTCCGTCATTCTGGAGGAAGGTGTAAAGTCCCGACGAATGAAGATAGGCGCCACGCGGGTCGGCATAGTGAATGGTCCCCTGCACGACCGCCGGATAATTGCCCCTGTTTTCAACAATATCAATTTCTCCGCACGCCGGCCAGCCACGGTAAGGCGAATGCTCGGGCATCAGCCAAAAAGCCGGCCAAAAACCACGGCCCGCAGGGAATTTGGCACGGAATTCGAACCGACCATATTTCCGGGAAAAGAACCCCTCAGTCTTCATTCGAGCCGAGGTGTAGGAAAATCCGTTCGTGGATTCCTTTCGGGCCACAATGTGGAGGAGCCCGTTGCTGACGTAGGCATTTTCAGGGCGGCCGGTGTAATACTCCAATTCATGATTCCCCCAGCCATGATGGTTCCCGGCTTCGAACTTCCAAGAATTCGTGTCAATCAAAGCACCATTAAATTCGTCGCTCCAAACGAGCTTCCAGCCGCCATAAACAGTCAACGTTCCACCACCCAGCAATCCCGATATGGCCAAAGTCGCCCACGTTAAAGAATGCCGACGACGGGTCTGAATCACGCTAATCTGGGGTTGCAGCATTTTCATCGTGGCGATAGGTGGAGCGTTAAATCACCAGGGTCATTATCGAGTGTGCGGGACTGCTGGTTGGCGCCGCTTTCCCTTCGATCCAAAGGTAAAAGGGCTGTTCCGTGTCGGAGGGATTCATCACAACGACCGCGATCGTGCCGTCCGGGTTCAAAAAGGCGGTCGTCAACAAGTCGTCAGCCGTCGATGAGCTGATGATCCGACGCGCTCCCGGCCGGATAAATTTTGAAAAATGGCCGAGGTAATAGAAGGAACTCATGTAAGTCAGATCTCCTGTCTCGGTATTGGCATGAATCGGGGCAAAACAATAGTTTTGAACGTGATTGGGTCCGCCTTGCTGATCCAACAGCACGTTCCAGTCCGTCCAGCCCTCCGCGCCGTTGTTGAAATCGTTGATCATGGAAATTCCGTACTGTTCACCCCATTGCCATTCATGGATGCGGGCTGCGCTAAACGGCGCGTTGCAACCTTCGGTGAACAGCAAATGGGTCTTGGGGAAAGCCTCGTGCACACGCTTTACGTTTTCAAAGTAATTGCCCACGTACCAATGAAAAGCCACGCCCCAGACGTATTTGGCCGCCGCGGGATCGTCCAGGACCGCTTCAGCACGGCAATACATTATACTCCGGTTGTGATCCCAAATCAAAATTTTCCTGTCTTTGAGGCCGCTTTTGACCATGGTTGGGCCCAGGTAGTTTTTCACGAAATCGCGCTCTTCCTCGGCCGTGTAAAGGCACGATTCCCAAGGCTGCAACGCCATCGGTTCGTTCTGCACCGTCAAGCCCCAGATCGGAACGCCCACCTGGGCATACGCTTTGATGAACTTGACATAGTATCTGGCCCATGCGTTGTAAAATTCGGGCTTTAATTTGCCCCCATGCAACATGTCATTGTTATCCTTCATCCACGCCGGCGGACTCCACGGACTGGCAAAAAGGGTGAAGTCTTTGCCGGCGGTTGCCAGCACTGCTTTGATAAAAGGGATGCGGTATTTCAAATCGTGATTGATGTTGAAGCTTGCCAGGGTCGCGTCGTTGTTCGTGACATAGGTGTAACTTTCACTGGAGAAATCGCAGCTGTGGATAGACGTGCGCCCAAGTGAATAACCAATGCCCTTTTGCGGATCAAAATAGGCCGTCAAGATTTCCTGCTGTTTGTCCGCAGGCAGTTTATAAAACGTTTCCGCAGCGGCATCCGTCAGGGCGCCGCCAACCCCTAGCACGGTCTGAAACTTCTTGGAAGGATCCACAAAAATGCACTCCTGCTTTTCGGTGCGCTGCGGCAAATCGGCAAAATGGAGTTCGCCAGCTCTGGCAAGCCGCTGGCCCGTGTCTTTGGCCGTCACGTAGACGGTAACCGGCTCGGAGGTAAAGTCAGCGGCTGAGCTTTGAGCTGTTCCGCAGATTCCGACCAACACAGTTATTCCTGTAAACAGGCCGGCCAAGATAGTGGAAATCAATCGGCGTGTCATAATTGCTCAGGGGACCCAAAATCAACATTCCGCTGAAAAAGTATATGGTATTCAGTTTACTGTAATATGCTTATTGACAGCAAAATCAATATGCCATATTCAGTGGTCAACTCAGTGTTTTTACTACTAATAATGCCAATTGTCAATATTTATATTACAACACCGTGACGAGGCATCCATTTTTGATCACATAATTTGATCACATAATAATAATCTGACACGTTCGCCCATTACGACAACCAAATCAACGGCCAACAAAACCAATGCAGCCCTGTGGCGCAATTACTTTATGAAACAAGGCAGACTGTTCACCATTTCCATGGCAATGATTGTGGCCCTGGGCGGCTTTGTCTGGGGCTTCGATGCCACGGTTATTTCTGGCACCGTGCCGTTCATTCAGAAATATTTCGGCCTGAGTGGGGATCGCGGCGACTTTCTGCTCGGCCTGGCAGTCAGTTGTCTCGGCTGGGGTGTTTTAGGGGGCACCGCCGTCGCTGGTTTTTTCAGCGACCGGTTTGGGCGGAAAAAGGTTTTGATCGCCACGGCGGTTCTCTTTGCAGCAACCGCGCTGGTCTCGGCGCTGACGATTCATTTTCCGGTCTTTGTCGGCGCGCGGGTTTTGGGCGGGGTGGCCGTCGGCGGCGCCATTCTCATCGCGCCGGTTTATATCGCCGAAATCGCCCCGGCGAAATGGCGCGGGAGCCTGGTCTCGCTCAACCAGCTCATGATTGTGCTGGGCATTTCAGCGTCCTTTTTCTCCAACTATTTCCTGGTCAATGTCGGTGAGAACAACTGGCGCTGGATGCTGGGCATGGATGCCGTTCCGGCGACCCTGTATTTCTTTCTACTCTTTGTTGTGCCGGAAAGCCCCCGCTGGCTGTTTGGGCAGGGACGCGAGCAGCCCGCCCGCGAAATTCTGCTGAAAGTGCGTGGCGATGAGAATTTGGAGGACGAGTTAAACAGCATCCGGACGAGCTTTCAGGAAAAAAAACCTCAGGTCGGCGTCAAGGCGCTGCTCAGCCGGAGGATGAGCCTGGTTCTGTTCATCGCGCTAACGATTGCATTTTTCCAGCAGATCACCGGCATCAACGCCATTTTCTATTATCTGCCGACGATTTTCACGCAAGCGGGCGGCGGCATCCACGCCGCGTTCTGGCAAGCCGTGCTGGTTGGCCTCGTCAATCTGGGCATGACCTTTGTCGCCATCCTGTTTGTGGATCGTCTTGGGCGCAAACCGCTTCTGGCCATCGGCGCAACGGGCATGGCGATCTCGTTGCTCGCTTGCAGTTGGGCGTTTCATGCCTCCAATTACCAATTGACCGAAAAGTCGTTTGCCATTCTCCAGGACAATAAAGTTTCCGCCGACCTGATTAACGACTTGAAAAACTCAGACAAAGCTGTTTTCGCCACCGAGGAGGAATTCATAACCGACCTGGAAGCACAATTTGGCGCCGACCGGCTCAAGCCTTATCACGATGCGCTGGTCACCGCCGGGCTGCACATTCACGCGTCGGTTGTGTTGTTTGCCATCATCGGCTTCGTGGCTTCCTTTGCCATTTCGCTGGGGCCGGTGATGTGGGTGTTGTTGTCGGAAATTTTTCCCAATCAATACCGTGGCGTGGCCATTTCCATCGCCGGGTTCTGGAACGCGACCGTCAGCGCCAGTGTCACATTTATTTTCCCGTGGGAATTATCCCATTTTGGCCCGGCGGGAACTTTTTTGGGCTATGGATTGATGGCCGCCGCCGCCTTGCTTTTTATTTTATGGTTCATCCCGGAAACCAAGGGCAAATCGCTGGAGGAACTGGAACATCTGCTCCTGCGCCCGGAGCGTTCATCGAAAGAACGAAGTTTATGAATCGTAAAATTGTCCCGATGCCGTGGTTGCTGGGGCTTTTGGCCGGCGCCCTGGCGACCGGCAGTTGTCCGGCACAGTCCACAGTCAAGCCCATGGGTCCCGGCCCGGCCACGGTGGAAGTCCGCTGCGCGGATGGCCGCTGGCAGCTTTATGTCAATCAGGAGCCTTTCTATATCAAGGGAGCCGGCATCGAATTTGGCTCCGTGGAGAAGCTGAAGGAGCGCGGCGGCAATTCATTTCGCACGTGGAGCACCGACAATGGCCGCGATTCGGGAGAGACGGTTTTGAACCGGGCCTTGACCAACGGCTTGTATGTCGCGATGGGTTTGGACGTGGACCACGAACGGCGCGGTTTCGACTACAACAACACCAACGGCGTGGCCAGGCAGTTCGCGTTGTTGACCGCCCAGGTGAGACAGTATAAAGACCATCCCGCCTTGTTGATGTGGGTGATCGGCAACGAACTTAATTTTGAAAAGAATCCAAAAGTCTGGGATGCCGTCAACGACCTCTCCAAGGCGATCCACCAGATTGACCCCAATCATCCGACCACCACCACGCTGGCCGGGTTCAATCCAGAGGTGGTGAATCTGGTCAAGACCCGGGCGCCGGATCTGGATTTCATCTCGTTCCAAATGTATTATGACATCATCAACCTGCCGCGATATTTGAAGCAAGCGGGTTGGGACAGGCCCTACCTTGTCACGGAATGGGGAGCGACCGGTCATTGGGAGTGCCGCAAAACCGCCTGGGGCGCGCCCATCGAAGACAACAGCACCATCAAGGCCGGCCTCTACCGGACGCGTTTTGAAAAGGTGGTTCAATCCGACCAGAAGCTGTGTCTTGGTTCTTATGTTTTTCTTTGGGGGAACAAACAGGAACGCACGCCGACCTGGTACGGCATGTTTCTTAAAACCGGCGAGGAAACCGCGGCCGTTGACACCATGCAATATCTCTGGACCGGCACGTGGCCCGAGAATCGCAGCCCGGTGCTTGAGGGAATGTGGCTGGACGGCAAGACTGCTTACCAGAATGTCCGGTTGAAGCCCGGCCAGACTTATGCGGCGAGAGTACAAGCCAGCGACCCAGACCATAATCCGCTTACCTATTCATGGGAAGTGATGAAGGAGAGCAAGGAGCGCAAGGTCGGTGGCGATGTTGAATCCATACCCGAAAAGGTGCCGGGAGGGATTGCCGGTGCGCAGAAAAGTGAAGTAACCCTTGAAGCCCCGTCCGAGCCCGGTGCTTACCGGTTGTATGCATACGCTTTCGATGGCAAAGGCCACGCCGCCTACGCCAATATTCCATTTTATGTAAGCGGTTCTGACGAAAACACGCGCGCTGACGCTGACGGCAACGCCGAATCCAAATAATGCAAACTTTGAAATGAATTCCGCCGAATCCGCGAACAACGCCAGATCCCTGCCCCCCACCGGCGGGGCGATCTCTCCATACCCGGTCCCGGAACGGCTGAGATTCACAGAGAAGCTGGGCTACGGTCTTGGCGATACCGCCTCGCATTTTGTGTGGGACATGGTCGGCTTCTGGCTGCTTATTTTTTATACGGACGTTTACGGGATTCCCGCGAAGGCGGCCGGCGCCATTATGCTGATCGCCCGGTTCTGGGACATGGGAATTGACCCGGTCATCGGCATCATCTCGGACCGGACTCAGACGCGCTGGGGCAAATTCCGGCCTTACATTCTTTTCGGTGCGGTTCCTTACGCGGTTCTGGCGGTTCTTACCTTTACCACCCCTGATTTTGGGGTGACGGGCAAAATCATTTACGCCTGCGCCACATACGCGCTGCTCATGACCGCCTACGCGGCGGTTAATCTGCCCTATTCTTCCCTGGCGGCGGTGATGACCTCGGACACCTATGAGCGCGTGGGTGTCAACCAGTATCGTTTCATCTGCGCCTTTGTCGGCCAGCTGGTGGTCACCGGGTTGGCGTTGACGATTGCAAAATATTTTGGCGGCGGCAACGAGGCGATGGGCTATCAACGCACCCTGATTCTGTTTGGCTGCCTGAGCGTCGTCTTCTTTTTTATCACCTTCATGACGACCAAGGAAAGGGTGCAGCCGTTAAAATCACTGGAAGGTTCGATCAAAGGGGATCTCAAGGGTTTGTTCAAGAACCGGCCCTGGATCATCCTGGCCATTGTCGGCATCGTTTCCTTCGTGATGTTTGCCATGCAGAATGCGGCGATCGCCTATTATTTCAAATACTACATCGGCAAGGAGGACAGCGTGCAATTGTTCAACGTCATCGGCACGATTGCCCTGATTGTTGCCTTGCCCTTTTCCAAACCCCTGGCCAGAAGATTCGGCAATAAAAATGTCTTCATGGGCAGTTCCCTGATATCGGGCATTTTCTTTATCGTGCTCTATCTGCCCGGAGAAAAGGACATTATCACCATCTATACGTTGAACATACTTGCAAAAATGGCCTACGCTCCCGCGGTTCCCTTGCTTTGGACCATGATTGCCGATTCTGCGGATTATTCGGAATGGAAAACCGGACAAAGGGCCACCGGCCTGTATTTTTCAGCCGCAACCTTTGCGCAAAAAGCCGGCTGGGGCATCGGAGCCGGCGTGGCCGGCTGGCTCCTGACAGTATTTAACTACGTCCCCAATGCCATACAAACCCAATCGGCCCTGACCGGAATCAAGTTATTGGTTTCCGTGATTCCGGGGATGCTCTATATGTCCTGCGCTGTGTTCATGTTTTTTTACACTATCGATTCGAAGACCACCGATTTGATGAAGAAGGAGCTGGATGCGCGGAGAGAAAAAAGACAATCCATCAATTGATCCTCCGATAATCCGCGCGCCGACCCCATGCATTTTGAGATGAACTCTGGTCCCTGCTTGATAAGCTCTGTAGATTCGCAACCGACATGAAACCCGAACCGCACCTTGGGAGGAATCCGCTTCGCTCCAACCTGCATCCGATCCTCGGAGGACAAGTCACGCTGGAGGGCGAGGAGTTTTACCGGATTGCCAATTACGACCGGATGCGGCCCTTTTTCATGACCGTGGTCAGCGATGCCGATCATTGGATGTTCGTTTCCAGCAACGGCGCGCTCTCCGCCGGCCGCCGCAATGCCGACCTGGCGCTGTTCCCCTATTACACCGATGACAAAATTCGCGACATGGTGGAAGTCACGGGGAGCAAAACCATTCTGATCGTCCGGCGGGGCACGAATCAAATCTGGGAACCGTTTTCGGAACGCGGCCAGGGCATTTATCGGACCCGGCGGAATCTCTACAAGAATTTCCGGGGCAACAAATTGATCTTTGAGGAAATCAATGAGGACCTCTCGCTGACATTTCGTTACGGCTGGTTCAACAGCAATCGGTTTGGCTTTATTCGCCGGGGGTGGCTGACCAATTCCGGGCCGGGCGATGCGCGAATCGAATTGCTGGATGGCCTACAAAACCTGATGCCCTGTGGAATCGGCAGTCAATTCAATCTTGAATACAGCACGTTGCTCGACGCTTACAAGCGGAGCGAATTGATTTCCGAAACCGGTCTCGGTTTGTTCCGCCTCAGTGCCATACCGGTGGATCGTCCCGAACCTGCCGAGGCGCTGCGTGCCACTGCCGTCTGGTCGCTCGGCCTCAAGCGCTGGATTACCTTGTTGTCCTCCTTGCAGCTCGACCGCTTTCGTCACGGCTTGCCGCTGCGAAATGAAACCGACGTGCGCGGCGAACGCGGGACTTATTTCGTCCAGACAACGATGAATCTGCGGCGTGGCCAAACTTTGGATTGGTGGCTTGGAGCGGACGTCGGCCAGGGCTCTTCGGAGGTGGCCACCCTCAACCGGTTGCTGCGGACGCCCACGCGCCTGGGGAGGCTGGTCCAGGCGGACATTAACCAGGGCACCCGGGAACTGGAGCGCATCGTGAGCGCCGCGGACGGCCTGCAGAAAACGGCGCGCCCGCTGAGCAACGCCCGCCATTACAGCAACACCTTGTTCAACGTGATGCGCGGCGGGATTTTTAACGACGGTTACAACCTCCATCCGGATGATTTGCTGTCGTTCGTCACCCAGGCGGACAAAAAGGTCGCGGTCCGGCACGCCGCATTTTTTCGCCGGCTGCCAAAGCCGGCGCGCTACGGCGAAATGGTGGCCGCGGCGGCTGCCACCGGCGATCCGCAGCTTGAACGTCTTTGTCATGAATATCTGCCTCTCACCTTCAGCCGCCGGCATGGGGATCCAACCCGGCCGTGGAATCGGTTTTCCATTACCACCCGGAACGCTGATGGCACGCGAATCCTCAATTATGAAGGGAACTGGCGCGATATTTTTCAAAATTGGGAGGCCCTGGCCGTTTCCTTCCCGGGCTTTGTTTCCGGCATGATCTGCCGTTTCCTCAATGCCTCGACCGCCGACGGTTATAATCCCTATCGCATCACCCGGAATGGAATTGATTGGGAAACCGTGGATCCGCATGACCCCTGGTCCTACATCGGCTACTGGGGTGACCACCAGATCATTTACCTCCTCAAGCTGCTGGAGATTCTGAACCGGCACGATCCCACCACCTTGCAAGGTTTCCTCACGCGCGACATCTTCGCCTACGCCAATGTCCCGTACCATATCAAGCCCTACGACGCGCTCTTGGCGAACCCGAAGGACACCGTCGTTTTCGACCCACAGATTGAAAGACTTGTCCAGCAACGGGTCCGGGCCGTGGGCGCGGATGGCAAGTTGGTGTGGGATGAACGGGGACAGGTGCGCCTGGTCAATATGACCGAGAAGCTGCTGGTTCCGGTGTTGGCCAAGCTTTCGAATTTCATCCCCGAAGCCGGCATCTGGTTAAACACGCAACGGCCGGAATGGAACGACGCCAATAATGCCCTCGTCGGCAACGGCGCCTCCATGGTCACGCTGTATTACCTGCGCCGACACCTGACGTTCTGCCGTGAACTCTTCCAGGGACGGGCGAAGGGCCGGTTTCGCCTTTCTGCGCCGGTTTCCGGATTTCTCGGGGCATTGAATCGGATTCTTGAACAGCATCGCCCGCTGCTCGCGGGGACATTTACCGTCGGTCAGCGCCATCGCGTGCTCGATGACTTGGGCCGCGCCGGGAGCAAATATCGCCAGCGCATATACCGACATGGTTTGTCTGATCGCAAAACCCCGATCACGGGCCAAAAACTGGTTCAGTTTTTGGACCTGGCGTTGGAGTGGATCAACCATTCCATCCGGTCGAATCGCCGGTCCGATGGGCTTTTCCACGCCTACAATCTCGTGCGGTTCGAAACCCGGACTGACCTTCCCATTCGTCGTCTGTACGAAATGCTGGAAGGCCAGGTTGCCGTGCTTAGTTCCGGCCATCTCCCGGCTGAAGAATCATTGGAAGTGCTCACCGCGCTCAAGCACAGTTCGATGTACCGCGCCGATCAGCACAGTTACCTGCTTTATCCCAACCGGCGGCTTCCAACTTTCGTCGAAAAAAATAACATTCCAGCGAAGGAGATTAACCGGTCGGCGCTGCTTAGAAAGCTACTGGCTGACGGCAACCGTCAACTCCTCCAGCGCGACATTGCCGGACGAGTTCACTTCAACGGCGCCATCACCAACGCCCGTGACATCAGCCGTATCCTGAATGAACTTGCCGTCGGCGGTTACGCGAGATTGGTAACCAGGGACGCGGCCATGGTGCTGGATTTGTTCGAGCGGCTTTTTGATCATGAGTCCTTCACGGGGCGTTCCGGCACCTTCTTCGGTTACGAAGGATTGGGCTGCATTTACTGGCACATGGTTTCCAAACTCCGCCTGGCCGTCCAGGAAACCTATTTCCGCGCACTCCGGGCGGGCGTGTCGCCGCGGCTCTCGAAGCGGCTGGCTGAATACTATCACGACATCTGCGCGGGAATCGGTGATTACAAAACTCCGGAGATTTATGGGGCATTTCCCATGGACCCATATTCGCATACGCCGGCGCAAGGCGGTGCCCGCCAGCCGGGTTTGACCGGACAGGTGAAGGAAGACATCTTGTGCCGGTTTGGTGAACTGGGCGTAAGTATTCGTGAGGGCTGCATTCATTTTGAGCCACGGTTGTTGCGCGAGGAGGAATTCCTCTCCACTCCGGACACATTCACTTATTTCGACGTGGCCGGTGATGTGCGAAAACTCCGGCTCAGGAACGACTCGCTCGCGTTCACTTATTGCCAGGTGCCGGTTGTGTACCAGCTCGCGTCAGCGCCATTCATGACAATTGCTTTCGCCGACGGCGGAAAGCGGCGGCAAAATACGCCCTGGCTGGATGAGGAAAACAGCCGCGCCATTTTTGAGCGCACGCACATCATCAAATCAATTGCCGTCGGGGTTCAACTGCCAGCTTGATATGAGCGTGAGCGACACGCCCGATCCCGCAAAGGTATAAATCGTCCGGGTCGGCAATACTTCAAGTCCGGTCTGCGGCAATACCGGAATCTCCGCCGGTTCCGCGCCCATCCGCCGGAACGATTTTCCATTCAAGGAAAGGATCAAAAGCAAAATAAGCTTCGGGTGGTTGTTAAATATCTGTTTCACGATGGATAACTTTGGCATGAACAATGAGAAGTCTATTTCTCACTGTCCGATTTCAGAGGTAAATTTGTAGTTTCCTGAACCCACTTCAAAAACAGCCTTGTCATTTTCCCGCCTTAGGAATTTCACCTCTTCGGCCTGCTCCACGGGTTTGCCGGTCTCGGTGATGCTCCCGATATTCCCAGCCGGAATGCAGACCGTTGCGGCCGTGTTCACCGGCACGGTGACTTCCAGCGTCAGCCGTTTGCCTTCCACTTTCCACGCGGTGCCAATCCTTCCGTGGACCGAATCAAAGCTGGTGCTGGCCCAGGTCAGGCCATCGCGGATGACCGGATCAATCAGAATGGTTTTGAAGCCGGGACTTGCGGGACGAATGCCGCCGATGTAGCCAAACAGGTATTCCCCGCACGAGCCAAGAGCGTAGTGGTTAAACGAGTTCATGCCCGGGTCCTGAAAACCTTTTTCGGGGGTCCAACCATCCCACCGCTCCCAGATGGTGGTGGCACCATATTTCAAGGAGAACAGCCAGGACGGGAACGTATCCTGCAACAGCAAGCCGTAGGCCGTATCCACCTTGCCCGCCTGGGTAAGGACCGGTAGCAGGTAGCTGACGCCGACGAAGCCGGTTGAAAGATGCCCGCCTTTGGCCTTGATGTCCTCTGCCAGATATTGAGCCGCCTTCGGCCGGAGATTTTCCGGCAGCAGTTCAAACTTCAGCGCCATGGCGTAGGCGCATTGGGTGTTACCTTGGATGCGGCCGTCCGCCGCGACGTAGCGTTTATTGAAGGCGGTCTTGATGTCTGCAAACAATTGATCGTATTTATCAGCTTCGGCCTCGCGCCCAAGAACGCGGCAAGCCCGGGCCAGCAAATGGGTGGAATAGGCAAAAAAGGCGGTGCCGATCAAATCCTTGGGCGTATCCGCATTGATCGACAACCAGTCGCCGAAGTCTTCACCCCGGTCCTTGTCCCGAATCAACCCGTCACTGTGCAACTGCATGTAATCCACCCATTTGATCATCGCGGGCAGATGGCGTTCCAGAATGCGCCGGTCGCCATACATCTGATAGATGGTCCAGGGACATATGACCCCGGCATCACCCCAGGCAGGAACCCCGCCAACATCCTGACTGGTATTGGGACTCACATTGCTAAACGCTCCGGGCGGAGATTGGCCGTCGTCCACATCCACCAACCACTTGGTGAAAAAGGCCGCCACATCCGCGTTGTAGGTGGCGGTGCGGATGAACACCTCGGCATCGCCCATCCACCCCAACCGCTCGTCGCGCTGCGGACAGTCGGTGGGAATGCTGATATAATTGCCGCGCTGACCCCATTGGATGTTGGATTGAAGCTGGTTGATCCGGACATCTGAACAGGCAAATTCGCCGGTGCGCGGCGTGTCCGAACCGATGACAATCCCCGTCACAACATCTTTAGAAGGCCGGCCAGACAGGCCGGTGATTTCCACATAACGGAACCCGTGAAAAGTAAAGCGTGGTTGCCACACTTCAACGCCCTCACCGTTGCAAACATAGTGATCTATTGAAGATGCCCCGCGCAAATTCCTGGTGTAGAGTGTGCCGTCGGGATTGAGCATCTCCCCCTGGCGGATGGTGACTTCGGTTCCGGCAGGAGCCGAAACGTTGAGCCGGACGACACCTACCATGTTTTGTCCCAGATCGAATATCCAGTGGCCCGGTTCCGGTTCGGTAATCTTCCTTGGCTTGAGTTCGCAAAGCTCCCGCACCGGTTGCGAGACCTGGTCCTGCAACAGAAGCGAGGGTTCGACCGGCATCGTGACGGGTACCCAACCGGTTTCACTCAAACCCGGCTGGTCCCAGCCCTTCACTTCCCGGCGCGCGTCATAGTCCTCACCCATCATGAAATCGGAGGAGAGAATTGGACTGGGGTATGACTTCCAGGAGGAATCGGTCACGATGGTTTTCGTGCTGCCGTCATCGTAAGTCACTTCAAGCTGGGCCAGGAACGCCGGCATCCTGCCAAAAAACTGGAATCCGCCATTGCCAATGTGGCCGCTGTACCAGCCGTTGGCGAGAAGGGCACCGATGGCATTGTCCCCCTGAGTGAGCAAAGCGGTGACATCGTAGGCCTGGTAGCGCACCCGTTTGCGGTAGTCCGTCCAATCCGGAGCGAGAACGTGGTCTCCAACACGGTGTCCGTTGATGTCAACCTCATAAAGTCCCAGCGCGGTCACATGGAGAACCGCGCGCTGTACGCGCTTTGCCAAATCAAAGTCCTTTCGCAGATACGGCAGGACGGCCGCGTTTTTGGGGATGGTCAAGATCTCGTTTTCGCGGACTTTGTCCGTGTAGTCCCGGCCATCGAATTCGTAGTCCACACGCAATTGTTTGATGTGGTCGCGGGCGGGATCCACGCCCAGGGTCGTGTTATTAACGGGCATGACGAGACGATCGTCTTCCACCCGGTGAACCAAGGTGGCCGTCACGTCCGCGGTCCCGCCTCCGTCGTTGGCTTCATAGGTCGCCTGGCGAATCACCAGACGGGCGGCGGGGTTGGTGGAAGGTGTTCCGGCACTGATCCATTGGGCCGACCATTCACCGGCCGTCAGTATTCCCATGGTCCATGAGGCCGGAAAACTCCAGCCCGATGGCTGGCCATTTCTGTCCCAGACCTGCACATGCCAATAACAAACCTGGTCCGTCTTGAGCGCCGAGCCCGCATAGGCAATCTGCGATGTTTGATTCGTCGCCATCTGGCCGGTGTCCCACAGGTCTCCCTGGTTGTTGGTCAACACCTGCAATGAACTGGCCACCTGAATCTGGTACGCCGTCTGGTATTGCCCCCGTTCACCCGGAAGGGTCGCCACCTCCTGCCAGCTCAACCGCGGGCTGGTCTCGCCCAGACCCAGGGGATCGAGTTTTGATTCGCAGCGCAAATCAACCGGCCGGATGCCCCCGAAAGTCGAACTCGCCGCCAACAAAATCATCCAACCACCGCTCCACAGACAAATTCCCACTTTGACAAATTTCATAAGTCGAATAATCCGGAAGGCTCCTGCGCTCCTGTCATGAAAGAATCATTTAGTGTCATTGAAAATCCGCCAACAGTGGCTTCATCAAATTCAATTGAAAGGCGGTCCGATTGCCCCAATCCTCCTGGCAGGCAAAACACCGGCCTTGGTTCATAATATTCCATTTTTTGGCTTGAATACGACCTGGCACTTTAATGCTATATTTTGGCAATTCCGTTAAGGACGATGCAAGACCATATCTCTACAATGTCACCGGATCATAAATCAAAGCGAACCTGGCTGTCGTTCTCATAATCGAGTTTATGACAAAACAAAACACTCACTTGCAAAAGTCTTTTTCTCTCGCCGGTGAACGTTACCAGCACCTGGAGGTGGACGTGGGCCGCGCGCTAAAACAATTGGCTTCCGTTTCCATCTCGCTTCATTGCTGGCAGGGGGATGATGTGGGGGGTTTTGAGGGCATCGGCAGTGAATTGGGCGGCGGCCTCGCCGTTACCGGCAGCTACCCGGGCAAAGCGCGGACGCCGAATGAACTGCGCGCCGATTTGGAGCAGGCTTTGTCCCTGATTCCCGGTCATCACCGGGTAAATCTTCATGCCTGCTATGCTGAAACCAATGGCAAAAAAGTGGATCGAAATGAATTGGAACTGGTTCATTTCGACCATTGGATCAATTGGGCCAGGTCCCGTGGTCTGGGTTTGGATTTCAACCCCACGTTCTTCGCCCATCCCAAGGCAGCCAGCGGTTTCACCTTGTCGCACCGCGACCGGGGAATCCGGGAATTCTGGATTGAACATGCCATCGCCTGCCGCAAGATTGGCGCGGCAATGGGCAGGACGCTCGGCAAAACCTGCGTCACAAACATCTGGATTCCTGACGGCTTCAAAGACACGCCCGCGGACCGCCTGGCCCCTCGGTTACGGCTGGGGCAATCTTTGGACGCCATTTTCAAAGAGCCGATATCATCAAAACTGAACCTGGATGCCGTCGAACCGAAACTGTTTGGCATCGGCAGTGAAAGTTACGTCGTTGGTTCACACGAATTTTATTTCGGCTATGCCGTCTCCCGCAACAAACTGCTGACCCTGGACGCGGGACATTATCATCCAACCGAAGGCATCGCGGATAAAATTTCCAGCGTGCTGCCATACTTGCCTGGGATTCTGCTGCACGTCAGCCGCGGTGTCCGCTGGGACAGCGACCATGTTGTCATCTTGAACGATGATCTGCTGGCCATCGCCCGCGAAATTGTCGCCAACGGTTTTGAGAAACGCGTCCACATCGGCCTCGACTATTTCGACGCGAGCATCAACCGCGTCGCGGCCTGGACCATCGGTACACGGAACATGCTGCGCGCCCTGCTGATCGCGCTGCTCGAACCGCCGGCCATCAAGGCGGCGGAAGCGGGCGGCGATTTCACCACGCGCCTCGCGTTGCAGGAAGAGGCGAAGACGCTGCCGTTCGGCGCGGTTTGGGATTACTACTGCGAGAGCCAGGGGGTTCCCACCGGTGAAAACTGGCTGGCCGAAGTGAAGCGTTACGAAAAGGAAGTTTTGAGCAAACGAACATGACCATCCCAAAATAATGCAACCCAATCCTCTGCTTGGTGTCGTTTTCCACTGGCTGGGCGGCCTGGCCTCCGGCAGTTTTTATGTGCCCTACCGTGGCGTGAAAAAATGGTCGTGGGAAACCTACTGGCTCGTCGGCGGATTTTTCTCCTGGATCATCTGTCCGTGGGTGATCGCCTCGCTCATGACGAGTGGATTGGTCGAGGTAATCAAGCAGCAGGACCCCGGCACGTTGTGGTGGACATATTTCTTTGGACTGCTGTGGGGTTTCGGTGGATTGACATTCGGTTTGACGATGCGTTACCTCGGTTTGTCACTCGGCATGGGTGTGGCACTGGGTTATTGCGCCGCGTTCGGCACGCTTATGCCGCCGATTTTCAAGGCCTTCATGCCCGGCATTCCCGTCGCTTCCAGCATTGTGGACATTGCCAAATCCACCTCCGGCCAGGTCATTTTGGCGGGGGTGGCGGTGTGTCTGCTGGGGATCGGCATCGCCGCCCTGGCCGGCTGGACCAAGGAAAAAGAATTGCCCGCCGAACAAAAAAAGATGGCCATCAAGGAATTCAATTTCAAGAAAGGCCTGATGGTGGCCACTTTTTCCGGCATCCTGAGCGCGTGCTTCGCCTTTGCGCTTCAGGCAGGAAATCCAATCAAGGTTGACGCCTTGAAAGCCTGCTACCTTGCCGGTGCTGCGGAAAAAGGAATCCATGTCACGGACCCGGGCATTCTTGCCTCCACGAGTGCCAACCAATTTGTGCAGGGGCTTGATTTGGCTGCATTGGGAATGAAGGCCAACGGGAAACCAAGTTTCAATGGTTTGTTGGCCGCCTTGGAGACGAACACGGTTTTTTCCGCAAGGTTTGCCGCTGCCTGTTCCGCTTCAACCAATGCGGTTGCTCGACGTCTGGCGGCTTATGCCACTGGCTTTGCCTCCCTGAGAGCCAACGACACGCTGGCCAGGACCATCAGCAGTCTGGAAGATTTTTCCCAAAAAGAGATTGCCGTAAGCATCGCCCGGGCCGGCGGCGATGTCGTCGCGCTTCAGAAACACTTTGGCCTCTGGCAGGGCTTGCCCCCGCTGGTGGTCCTGCTGCTCGGCGGTTTCACCACCAATTTTATATGGTGTGTGCTGTTGAACGTTAAAAACCGCACCGGCTACCAGTACTTCGCTTCGCACGTTAAAGTGGAACACGCGCATCATGGCGGCATGGGGAGCGGTGAACATGGTCCGGCGGAAACCAACGCCGGCCACACCATCAGCGATCTGAGAATCCCCATGTTCAAGAATTACCTGTTCTCCGCGCTCGCCGGCACCTGCTGGTATTTTCAGTTCTTCTTCTACACAATGGGGGCAACGCAGATGGGCAAATATGACTTTGCCTCATGGACCCTGCACATGGCCAGCATCATCATCTTCAGCACGATGTGGGGCTGGATTTTGCACGAATGGAAGGGCTCCAGCAGGAAGGCGCACCTCCTCATCGCCGGTGGCATCATCACGCTTATCCTCTCCACCGCCATCATCGGTGCGGGAGCCGGCTGGACCAATCTCATGGCCTTCATTCATTCGTTATGACATGCGCCGACACTCTTTGAAAGATGCCGTTGCGTTTGAACAAATAAAACCGCTCTTTCAGGGTAAGAACGCCCCGAAAAAGTTTTTGCGCGCAGTGTGCCCTTGAACCTGCTAGACCTCGGGTGGTCGAAGCGGTCGGTGCAGCATGACCGGAAAACACTCTGGCGCACCTTCACCGGTTGC
>Ga0187863_10000956_pt1 | contig 23774 bp, 17 predicted proteins | sample June2016WEW_11_1_FD_132975 | JGI IMG/M metagenome (GOLD analysis project Ga0187863, IMG submission 132975) | Peatland microbial communities from SPRUCE experiment site at the Marcell Experimental Forest, Minnesota, USA - June2016WEW_11_10 | ecosystem: Environmental > Terrestrial > Soil >...
CCGTCCGTGGCGAGAGAAACCTCGAGAATGGAATTCAGCCCCACAAGCGCCGAGCATCCACATAGAAAGCCGTTCGCGCTCACGTTCTCGGTAGCCGTGACGATTTCAAAATCCGTGTCCGTCGAGTCGATCCCCCGAAGTCTCAGCATCACCCTCAAACGGACTCGGGGTTTAGCCTGGGATTTTTCGTGACTGAGGACAATCAGGCTAGCTAGTTTTTTTTGCAGAGCCTCGATGTTGACGGGCTTTTGAAAAAAGCCCTTTGCTCCGATGCTCTCGCACAGCGATTTGTATCGCTCGCTGGATTCTCCGGAAACGATCAGAATGGGGATGTGCGACGTGAAACTTAGGGAAGAAAGGGTCTGGCAGACTTCGAAGCCGGAATATTTTGGCATCATAAGGTCGAGCAAGATAGCATCGGGCTTGTACTGTAGCGCCAGTGCCAACGCTTCTTCAGGGGAGCCGCTGTCGATGATGCTGTAGGAGTCTCTCAGCCGGAATCCCATCACTTTTCGAACGGATTCATCATCGTCTATGATTAGTAGTTTCGGAACCGCCGTACCGGGCTTCGTAACTATATTGACGTCATTCTCTGCTTTTAGCGTATTCGGCATTTTCTCCCGTTTTCCCTTGGCGCGGATTTTTCGCCAGCATCTCTGCAACACTCTGCTGCAACTGCACTCGCGAGAAAGGCTTTCGCAGGATCACAATTCCGGACTCCAATATTCCGTGCGCTGCAACCGCGCCGTCGGTATATCCGGACATGTAGAGAATTTTCATGCGAGGGCACTTTAGAGACAGGTTTTCAGCAAGTTCACGGCCGCTCAAGCCCGGCATCACCACGTCGGTCAAAAGAAGGTCGATGTCGCTGTCAGAGTGTTTGGCGATTTCAATCGCTTTGGACGCGTCCTCGGCTTCGAGAACTTTGTATCCGGCCTCTTTCAGTGTATTGCACGTCAACTTACGAAGGGACGGCTCGTCTTCGGCCACCAGTATCGTTCCGAGCCCATGGGCGATAAGCGATGGCTGCTTCCTATCAGGCTCTATCGCGACGCCCTCCGCACGAGGAAGGTAGACTTGAAATCTAGTGCCTTTCCCGATTTCGCTCTGGACCCAGATATACCCGCCGCTTTGCTTAACGACTCCGTACACCGTCGCCAGCCCGAGACCGGTTCCTTTGCCCTGTTCCTTCGTTGTGTAAAAAGGCTCGAATATATGAGATTGCACTTCTGCGCTCATCCCCATGCCGGTATCGCTTACCTGCAACATCGCATAATGCCCGGGCACGATATACCTTTTGCTGCGCGCGTCGTTTTCGTCCAGGTCGGCGTTCATCGTCTCAATTTTCAGTTGCCCGCCGCGAGGCATGGCGTCGCGTGCATTCACGGCCAGGTTCAGAATGACCTGCTCGATCTGCCCTCGGTCGGCTTTCACCCTGCCCAGCGTCGGCGAGGGGATGATCTCCAAATTGACGTCCTCTCCGATCAGCCGGCGGAGCATCCTTTCAACGTCGGTGACAATCGAATTGAGGTCCAGGATTTTCGGCTCCAGGACCTGTTTACGGCTGAAAGCCAGAAGCTGTTGGGTAAGAGCGGCCGCTCGCTGGCCGGCTTTTTCGATTTCATCAACGGCTTCTCTCATCGGATCGTCCGCGGCCATCTTTTCTTGCAACGCTTCGCTGTAGCCGATAATCACTCCAAGGATGTTATTGAAATCGTGAGCGATTCCGCCTGATAGTTTCCCCACCGCCTCCAGCCGCTGCGACAAGACCAGTTGTTGTTCCAGGTGCCTGCGTTCCGTGATATCGCGATTCACGATGATGAGCTTTGCGACCTCTCCGTTTTCGTTTCGCACCGCGCTGGCAGTGGACTCCAGTACACGCCATTCACCATTCTTATGCCGAATGCGGTACTCAACCCGGCGTCCGACTCCCGTTTTTTTGGCTTCGTCTGCCGCCAGCTTGACCGCTGGTTGGTCGTCAGGATGAATTTGTTCATAAGCCGAAGTTTTTTCCAGTTCCTCAGGAGTGTAGCCCAGCACTTTTTGATAAGAAGGACTGTTGTAAAGGCGCTCTCCGTTTGCGGTCACGACCGCGATCATGTCCGCGGCATTTTCTCCAATCAAGCTGAACAACTCCTCTTGCGCCACAAGATGCATTCGAAAGCGGTGAATTTGAAGTTGCTGGTAGACGACATAAACAACAAAGAGAAACACCATCCCCACCAAGGCGCGCATCGCTAAATGAATGTTGAGTTCATCCCAGAAGTCACGTTGAAGAAAAAACACAGTCAATGAAAAGGAAACGATTCCGAGGGTCAGAAGCAGGGTCACCATGACGCCGGAAAAAGAAAGCCACCATTGTCGCCGCTCCACGCGCCGCATGACCGCTTGGAGCGAGTAGGTTTCTCCCACGCGGATTGATTTGGGTAGTTTCATGCCGCGTGCTGCCGAACAAATAAAATGTCTTCGGCGCTTTTCTGGCGACTCACAACGGTGGGCATAACTCAAAACGGTGCACGTTCGCTGCCAAGGCCAGGAATCCATGAATTCGCGAGGCCCACTATCTTATTCCTATAACTGCACTTATATCGCGCCGCTCCTGTGTTGACCGACGAACCCGCGAGGTTAATGCTCCAAAACTGCACACTATGTCTCTTAGCGAAGCACCCCCGACAACCGGCTAGCTGTGAGGACATGACGCGACAGAACAAAGGGCCGTCGCCTTTGCAAATCTCCGCGCCGTCGAGCGTTCTTCGTGAGCGCGACTAGACGCTCGCAGGAGCAACATACGGAACGGCTCTGTCTGAGTCGGATTTGTAGCCTGCAATCGACGGGCGAGGACCGTGTTAGCGCTTGGGCAAAGCACGCGTGCTGGGGGTGGTATGTTGTTTGCGCTCGGCCGGATCCCAATCGTCAGACGGAAAGGTGATACGCCAGAAGAGCGGCGACGGTTCGATAAATTCGAGGCCGACCTCGGTTTTGCCGGAATCTTTCTGTCCAATAAAAGTCACCGTGCAAGGCAGTTCTTCTACCGTCTTAGGATTGACGATTGCGAGCTCTTGTCCTCGCACGAGCTTTGCCGCAAGTCGCGCCATGCAGCCGTGTGCGTTCACCGACACGGTGTGCGCTTCTTCGGTGAAAGGCACCTCTCCGTTTTTTCCACGGATCAACACTGGCATCGTAATCTGTACGCGGTGTGAACGCCGGCGCTCCGCACTGCTCTCGCCGACAGCGGGCACCGTCTTGGCTCTCATTTCTCGCATGAAAATCTCCCATTCATGAAGGTATTTGCGCGACGTAGCATATAGCGCCTAAAAAGTCCTTCCGTGCACAGTGAAGCTCTCTACAAGAATACCTGGTAATCAGATCGAAACCGTCCGTTTTGAGATAGTTTCCTGTAGGGCACTCTGGTTGCCGCCAAACCTAATCAACCCGTCTTCCTATTTGGGCGATTTACGCGGGCGCTTGGTGGGCGGCGATTTGCGCGAACTTTTCTGTGGAGCGCTCACAGCTTCGCGCACCGCCAAACCAATCTTTGCATCCAACTCCCCGGCATTTGCTTGGCGTGTCTCGCGGGCCTTAGCAACAACCGCGGCGGTGCGTTCGGTTGCGTGCTCTGCTACGGCCTTCAGAACGTGCTCGGCGATACGATCTGCCAAGGATTTGATGGTCTCCTGCACCGCCTCCTGAAGATGCGATTCAAGGCGCTGGCGCAACAGCGTCATGTCTTCTGTCATTGCTGTTTCAACGGTCGCTCTCAACATTTGCCGCTCGGCGTCAAGCTCCGATCGATCCTTCTGCAGAGAACCAAGATGGGCTTGAGGTACGGCAAAGTCCGGGGTCATTCCAGGTGTGGCGACGGCTAAAACGGCGTGAGCAGCCGCTTGCATGTGACCTGCCGCCTCTGATTCTCGTGCGAGAGGCGCCGACACCGGGACGGCAAAAGGTTCTGGCTCGTCTGATTCCGCATACACTGGAACGGTCAACTCCTCGTCATCAGGATGTGGGAACCAATCTGGCGGTGGGGATTTGATGCCCCAGACATTTCCGGGAACTTCGAACTCCAACGCGATGTGGAAAATCTCGCGATAGGTGCGCGGCCGCTGGACCCAGACGACTCGAGCGGGGAATTTCCTCGGGGACAACCCGCGATCACGGCCGCCGATCTCCATGGTGAGCTTAGAACCCTTTGGGACGTAGTGCTTCGACTCGTACTTGCAGCCATTGCAGTTTACCGTCACGGTTGAAGTGTGTTCATCGAACGCTTGGCCGAGGGCGTCGATCCCCCGGATCGTGATCGGCACGGCGTGGATGACTCGAGTACTGCGACGGTTTTCTGCACTGCCGTCGTTCGACGGCGAGGATGCGGACACACTGGCCTCCGAAGGGGGAGCTTGAAGATTAGCATCCTGTTACGGTGTGGTCGATGCATCGTATGCGGTTGTGCGAAAGGGTAAAGGACAGACTGCGTAAGTCGGATCTTCACGTCCGAGCCGGCAGAATCCTCTGCACACATTCGGGGGCAAATCACCGGAATTTGCAATCTCGGGTGCGGCTGGACGACTCCTGATCAAGACGCCGGTTAGTGGAGTGGAATTCACGTCGAGTTTGCAGGGAGATCACTACGAATTTATTAGTTGGCGGTTCCTAATCCTCGACACAATTCGCCAAACCCATATAAAATCAGTCGGTTACTTTCGGCGGGCCTGTAGCTCAGCTGGTTAGAGCAGCGGACTCATAATCCGTCGGTCCCAGGTTCGAATCCTGGCGGGCCCACTATTTATTTTCAGCGAGTTGGTTTAAGCGTCTGTGCTCGCACACACACGTCACATTTCCGTTCTGCTGCCCGCCTGTCCATAATTAGTCGGATAGTCACGCGACGAGACGTATGAAGTCTTCAGTCACTTTTTCAACTCATCGCCGATGTCGGCGGGGAATTGATTTCGATCCCCAAATTGGTCGCAGATCGAAGCCGATGTTCATGAATCGGGAGGAGGTCGAACTCTATGCAGTGAGCTATGGCGCGCCCGGAGGGACTTGAACCCCCAACCCTCTGCTCCGAAGGCAGATGCTCTATCCAATTGAGCTACGGACGCGTGACACCGATTTTACCCGAGCTTTCACTCAAAGGCGCGGAGATTGTCCGCAAGCCTCAGCGATGAATAAAATCGAATCGCGCGAATGCCGGGAAATTTATGTGAGAGCGTTTTTCAAACGCTTGGTGGTCTTCTGCAATCGCCGCTTGAGCGATTCCACTTGTTTTGACAATTCTATCAATTCTTCGCGCGCTACTATTCCCGCTTTCGCAACCTTGTGCGCTGTGCGGTCCGCTCTTCCCATTGCCTCGCCGATTTTCTTAGCTGCACGTTTAAGCTGGTTTCTTGCCATGATTGTCCTCCTTTTTGAACAACTGCCATCGTATACGTGAGGGACACGAAACGTCAATCAACCTTGTAAATCGCCTTTCGACCGCGCGGGACAACGCGCAATTTTATATTCGCCGGTTTTGAAACGCTGCGCAAGCCAAAGTGTACTGAAATCGTTTCCGAATTAATCGGGAAAATAGGCCTCAAGATTCTCGACCAGTTAATTCGGAAGCCGAAAAACGACACTGATATCTTCCTGCGTCTCAATAGGCTGCCCATTCAGCAAAGTAGGGTTGTAGCGCCACTCACGCACGGCGGTGAGCGCTGCCGGCAGGAGCGATGCGGGGCCACTCAGCGGCTGAAGATCCTTGATCGACCCATCCACGCCAATGGTCGCGTGTAACCTGACGGTTCCTTCAATGTGCTTCTGTTCGGCCTCGGGTGGGTAGAGTGGGTCAACCAAATTCACCAACTGTCCGACCTGAAGATTTTTTCCGGGTGGCGATGTACTTTCCGAAGATTCTGCAGGCACCACGAGCGAACGCTGAGAACTGATTGCCACCGAGCCCGAAGCGCTCACCGAGTGTTCCGGCAAACTCAATAGAGTCGGCGACGCACCCTTCTGGCTCGGGGCGGCAGGCGCGCCTCCTGCATCTTGATGTTCCGGCGCCGGCCGAACGCCGGAAGAAGGAGTCGCAATATTCTCTGAAGAATCGTGGGGACTGCCGCCGCTCTCGATGCCCGCGCCGTTTGCTCCTGAATGGGGAGCGGACGTGTTTGCAGGAATCGTCCACCGTTGATTGCTCGAATCGACGATATCGATCTGCAGCGGTTTCGAGGGCGTGCGGGCGGCCGGGGCAGCGGGAACTGAATTTTGAGTTTGGGCACCGGTGGATGGGGGCGTGTCCGCGTTGCGTCCAAGTCCGACTAGACCGCCTCTCCTTACCGCCATTCCCGCGGAAAACGAAATAGCCACAAGAAAAGTCACCAGAGCTGCAACCATCCAACCTCTTCCCATCTGAACTCGAAAATCCATCCAATTTTCCGGCGCGTTTTGCGCTCTCGAGACTGAGGGCACAGAGCTCGGTTTTTTAATAGCCGGCAAGGCGGTGACCGGCAATCGAGAGCTGGGCGCAGTGCTGGCTGGCTTTGGGAAGAGCGTTGCACCGTACTCCTGCCCTTCGGCGGGCGCTTTCGACACCATTGGACCTGAAAACTTGCTTTTCGAATCTGGAATTATGGAAGGGTCAGCCACTTGATGATCGGCATCGTCTTGCGTCTCAGCCTCAACAATCTCGCTCCTCGAGAACTCATCGGAGATGGTTTCATTTTTCTCAGCCGTTGCTCCAAAGGAGCGGCGCGCAACAGGGACCTGCTTTGGGGAGCGCCCTGGCGATACTTCCTGAAGAATCCATGTCCTGATTTCCGAGAGCGCTTCATCGCGCAGGTCTGTGAAGCGCACACCCGCTTCTTTCCGCGATTCGCTCGTCCACGCGATCTTGCCGCTCATTTCCAACGGTTGGGTGGCGTACTGCATCTGAAAGCGCAACCGCGAGAGACTATCCTCCTGTATGGCCTCCGCGGCTCGGACGCCAAATCCGCCTTCGCTGATATTCAGAACAATGCCGCCGTTGTTTTCCCCCAACTCAACGTACGCGAGCGCCCTGATGCGATGGCGCGAATGAGTGCGGCGGTCCGTAGGTTCCGGGAGATTCTGCATCAGCTCGGGAAATTCTGGCATTTGTCACGCCTCGCTGCGAGGGGGGCTGCGCAGCAAGCCGTTTCGTCCGTGATTATACCTTCTTATATGCGATCCCGGGATGCGCTGCTCGACGAGGATTAATCGGTTCCGGCCGCAGCGGTGGCTGGTTGCAACTCTTGCCAGCCGCCCGGAAGTTCGATCTGATAATGCGTAACCTGATCGAACAGGATGAATCCCTGCAAATCCGCCACTTTCCCGGTCACGAACGACCTGAATTTTTCTTGCGTCAGCGGCCCCACCTGCCCGGGAAACATCTGTGTCGGCCAGTTAAAAGGATAGCTTATCTCCAGGGCGATGCGCGCCCGATTTCGAGCTGGGAGAAAAATCGAATTATCAATCTGCATCGAATCTTCAGCTTTCAAAGTGCTGCTCGATTTGAGCCGCCCCATAATCAACGCCTTCGGGCCGTTGGCCAAACGGTAGTCAGAATCCGTTGTGTTCTCAAGATCGTATTTGAAAATCAGTGCGGCATGCGTAGAGTCGACTTCTTTAACCTGAAGTCCTTCGAAGCTGCTCCGAATCGCGGTTGCATTCCAGCCCTCCGGCCGCTTTGGCGCGATCGCTTCTGTGGAGAGTCGGGTGAAAGTAAAAAACAACAGCGCCCCGGAGATTATGAATGCAATTGTAACAACCAGGAGTCTCATGGGCATTTAGCGAAAAATCATGGATTGCCGGCATCAGCTCTAGCGATGCCGAGTTCTAATTTCGTAACTCACTATTCATCGAGATATTTCACGAAGACGACTTCGTTTTGCGCTTCATTGTAAAGCAATTCATCCACGCTAGCCTTAGTCATTAACAGACCAAAACCTCCCGGACGCAGCCCCTTTTCACGGCGAATGTCATCGTGCACGGTGGGACTATCGGGCATGTGCGAAATTGCGGCGTGCTCAAGCTCCGAAAACTTGAAGCCCGTCCCAGGATCTGCGATGCGATACATCAGCATGCGTTTAGCTCGAAGATAGGAGATCCGAACCTTCCGGCTGGCGTCGAGTTTGCCTCCCCATTCCACGGCATTCAGGAGCAATTCATGAAATGCCTGCCCCACGGCCCTTTGTACGTCATCCGACAGCCCCGTTTTCAGATGCGCCATGAAGCCTTCGATTCGTTCCGCCTCTGCGAGCGAGCAGGAAACCAGTAGCTCAACCCAGGTGGGAGTTGCCGAAACAACTTCGATAGGAGCTGCCTCAGTCTTCTTGGCGAGTGTTTCCCGCACTAATGCAACGAGCGCTCTCGGTTCGATCGGCTTTGCAACGTACTGGTAGGCTTCCTCACGAATCGCACTCAGCAGCGTCCCAGGCGTGTCATCGGAAGTCATCACGATCACTTTCGGCCGCACTTTTAGGCTGCGAAGATTCTTGAGAACTTCTAGGCCGTTCATCTTTGGCATCCATATGTCCAGCAGCACCAAATCGAACTTGCCCTGCTTCATTTTCTTGAGCGCGGCCGCGCCGTCCGCCACACTCACGGTCGTGAATTTCTGAGCGCGAAGCGTCTCGGAAAGCAATAACCGCGTTGTACGATCGTCATCTGCGACAAGGATGCGTGTCATTTTTTCCTCCGCCGGGAATTTCGCGAGCGGATTCTCCGCTTTGTGTTTTTGTTTCTTTGCGCGATTGCCTGGAGCGCCAGAAGAAAAGCTGTGATCCGCTCTTCCAGGGTGCCGCTCAACTCACGCGCGCCGTCGAGTTTACCCTCACGAGCCAATTTTTCAACCTCTCGAGCTGTCTCGAAGGCTGCCGACGCGCCGAAGTTCCCGACCGAGCCCTTTAGCGCGTGAGCTGCATTCGCCAGAGCGACGGCATCTCGCGCTCTGATGGCGCTTCCAATCGTCGCGATCATGCGCGGACAATCCTTGCGAAAAGCATTTACCAGCTTGAACACCAATTTCCGGTCACCACCGAATCGCGCCAAAAGCGTGGAATTATCCACGGTTTGTTCCGACTTCAAGATGCTCGGCTCCGTTTCGCTCGTACCCCCCGGCAGAGCCGTGCCCTCCACAACCTGCAGAAATATTTTAGGATCCAACGGCTTCGCCAAATATCCGTCCATCCCGGCTTCCAGGCAGCGCTCGCGATCTCCCTGCATGGCGTGCGCCGTCATGGCAACAATGGGCAGATGCTTGCCTGTGGATTTCTCCTTTTCGCGAATTGCCCGCGTGGCTTCCAAGCCTCCCATTTCCGGCATTTGCACATCCATTAGGACCAGATCAAATGTGTTTTTTTCGATTGCAGCGAGCGCCTCGCGGCCATTCTCCGCAACGATCGCTAAATGTCCGCGCCGTTCAAGAAGGTGCAGCGCGAGTTGCTGATTTACCGGATTATCTTCGGCCACAAGAATCCGTAGACGACGCTTCGCACCAAGCGCCCGCTCACGCGTCATCGAGGGTCGCTTCTTAGCGCGCCCCGGAACGTGCAGCGCAGTTACGATTGCATCCCAGAGTTCGGATTGTTTTACCGGCTTCGTAAGCGCCGCCGCGGCCCCCAGCGTCTTAGCCCGGGTCACGTCCTCACGCCGCCCTGCGGATGTGAGCAAGATCACGGTTGCGTGACGAAGGTGCGGATCTTTTTTCACGCGAGCGGCAACTTCGAATCCGTCCATTTTGGGCATGTGCCCGTCCAATAGAACTACTTGAAACGGATTCCCTTCCGTTCGGGCGCGCTTCATGGCCTTCAGAGCGGCTGCTCCGTTTGCCGCCGCCAGGGGCCGCATCCGCCAATTCTTGATCATCTCTTCGAGTATGCGGCGGTTCGTTGCGTTGTCATCAACAACCAGCACGGGCAGATCCTGCAGTTTTACCGGGGCAGGTTCCGGAGATTTCTCCTCCGAGGCATTCTGTAATCCGAACCGCGCCGTAAAGTGAAACGTGCTCCCGGATCCTACCTGGCTTTCGACCCATACGCGCCCGCCCATTAGTTCCGCGAGTTGCGCGCATATCGCAAGGCCGAGTCCCGTGCCGCCGTACTTTCTGGTGGTGGAAGTATCCGCTTGCGCGAAAGCTTCGAAGATTCTCTTTTGCTTATCAATCGGGATGCCGATGCCCGTGTCGGTAACGGAGAAATGCAACACCACCTCAGCGCCTTCGCGCTTTTCCAACCCGACGTGTAACACCACTTCGCCGCGCTCGGTAAACTTAATGGCGTTGCCTACTAGGTTCACGATGATCCGCCCGAGCCGGCTCGGATCGCCAACGAGATCATCGGGAATGTCGGGAGGAAAGTGTGAGGCTAATTCCAGACCTTTTTCCTGCGCGCGGACAGCCAACACCTTCATCGTATCCGCAACCGTATCCCGCAACTTGAATTCCACGCGATCTAATTCTTCTTTTCGCGCCTCGACCTTTGAAAAATCAAGGATGTCGTTGATTAAGTCCAGAAGCGACGCGGCTGAGGTCTTTACCGTTGTCAGATATTCGCGCTGCTCGGCGGTCAACTTGGTTTCCAAGGCAAATTCCGTCATGCCTACGATGGCGTTCATCGGCGTGCGAATTTCGTGGCTCATGTTCGCAAGGAATTCGCTCTTGGCTCGGGTGGCTTCTTCTGCTTTTTTCTTGGCGATTTCCAGTTCCTTCACCAACGCGGCCAGCCGCTTCGCGTCCTTTTCCTGCACGTGTCTCGCGGCTTCCAGATAATCGGCATACAATTTCAAATCCGTCTCAGCGCGCCGCCGTTCGATGAATTGTCCGATCTGGCTACCGATAGAATCGAACATTTCTACCAATTCACCTTCCAATTTGCGGATTTCGCGGCTGAAAAATTCAACGGTGCCCAACACGCGCTCGCCCGTCCGAATCGGAAAGCAGAATGCCGCGTGCAATCCTGCGGCTTCCGCCAGAGGCGCTCGCGGAAAATTGGGGTCGTGCGGTACATCCGGGATCCATGCCGATTGTCCCGACGCCCACACCCGCCCGGGAAGACCGACGCCTTGCTTGAACGTGATTTGGCGCGTAGCGCTGACGAACTCGCTAAATTGCAGCTGGGGCAAATGCCAGACGGTAAGACATTGAAGACCTTCCCCGCTATCCTCAACGCCCCAAATCGCACCCAATTCCCATCCCAGCCCTTCGCAAATCGCTTGCAGAATTCCCGGGCCCGCCGTCTCAAGGGATTCAGCCTCGGCCAGGAGATTCGTCACGGCATAACCGGTAGCGAGACGGCGTTCGGTCTGTTTGCGCTGGGTGATGTCTCGCGCAACCGCAAAAATCAGCCGCAGGCTCTTGTTCGGAGTCGCATTCCACAGCAGCCAACGGTAGGTTCCATCCGCGGAGAGATAACGATTTTCGAACGAAATCGTCAGCTCACCTTGATCCATTTTTCTCGCTTCCTTAATTGTAGCTTCGCGATCGTCCGGATGAACGAAATCCACGTACGGGAGCGATAGCAACTCCTCTTTCGGAATGCCGAGAGTGCCCTCCCATGCCGGATTGAGTCGTTTGAAATATCCGTCAAAGCCTGCGATGCAAAGCATGTCGAGCGACAGCGTAAAAAGCTGATCGAGTTCCTCTTCTGCACGGCGGCGCTCTCGAATCGCTTGCGCCTGGTCGGAGACGCTTCGGCGGAGCTCGATCTGCGCTACTACCAGGCGGCCCAGCGCTTTCAGTGCTTGTTTCTGGTCCGGGGTTAGATCCCGCGGAACGTGATCGAGCACGCAAAGAGTTCCCAGCGCATGGCCTTCCTGCGTAATCAGAGGCGCGCCGGCATAAAACCGCACTTTGGGCCGGTCGGTGACCAGAGGATTACCTCGAAAACGTTCGTCCTCCAGCGCGTCCGGGACTACCATTACATCCCGTTGCATAATTGCGTGGCCGCAGAAGGCAATGTCGCGCGGCGTTTCGGCCTCATCAATTCCAATTTTCGCTTTGAACCACTGCCGGTTTGCATCCACCAGGCTAACCATCGCGATGGGTGTGCCGCAGATCAACGCAGCAAGGCGGGAAAGATCGTCGAATTCCTGTTCGGGAAATGTATCCAGAATGGCGTACTGCTGGAGGGCTTCGAGTCGCGCCACTTCGTTTTCAGGTATAGGCGCTTTCATGGAGGGCGATGCCGGACCAACACAGCAGCGAGCAATCTTATGGCCGCTGGCGACGGCAAGTCAACGGAAGCCGCAATCTTGCGCGGCTCGGTAGCCAGCCGCAAAGTTTTAGTTAGTTGTGGTTAGAGCCTTACCGCGTGTGCGAACGCACACGATTTTCCTGCAGCCACTCGTCGATGCGTCCCAGCGCCTCCTGGAAATGTCCAGGATCGCCGCCAAAGCCGAATCGGACGAAAGACTTCATTCCCAGTTGTTCGCCCGCCACCAGAAGCACGCCCTTCTTCTCTCGCAGCTCTTCCGCCATTTGAGCGGAGTTCCGGCCGCCGCTCAGCCCGGCCCATGCAATTGCGCCTGCTTTGGGCGGGACGTGCGAGAACGAATCTGCATGGCTCTCCAGCCAAGCGCGCAAAGCAGGATAGTTGCGTAGCAGGATTTCTCGCGTTCGATTCAGAATCCACGCGCGGCGCCTCGGTTCCAGCGCAACGCACGCCAGAAGATCGGTGAGCATGCTCGGGCCGATACTCGTGTAATCATGATATCCCCACAGCTTCGCTACCATTTTGGGCGTTCCGACCACCCATCCGGTACGCAAACCAGGCAGACTGTACGCCTTCGAAAGGCCTGCCGTGCATAGGATGCGGTCATATCCACCCCAAAAGCTCGGAGTCATTGCCCCATCAAATTCCGCTCCGCGATAAACTTCGTCGGCAAGAACCCAGGCACCCACCTTCTCCGCGGCAGCCACGATTGCCTCGCGCTCGTTTTTTCGCAAAACAGAGCCGGTGGGGTTGCTCGGATTGCAAATCGCTACTAGTTTTGTCTTTGGCCCGATCAGCCGCGACAACTCGCCGATGTTGATTCCCCACTGAAGTTCCTCGCGTAACCAAAGCGGCTTTACTGTCGCGCCAAATGAGCGCGCCAGCCCCGCAACCTGCATGTAATTCGGCGTCATGAAAACAATTTCGTCTCCGGGCTCGATGAGCGACCAGGTGGAAATGAAATTGGCTTCGGAGCCGCCGCAGGTCACCAGCACATTCTCGGCCGTCGCTCCCGGATACAACTCGGCAATACGCGAGCGCAATTCCTCGCTGCCATTCGTCTGCGGATAGTATTGCGGCACATCGAGGATTTTCTGCATCGTCGCAGCGTCCGGCACGAGTTCGGAAGTTGTGAGCGGGTGCACTCCGCTCTCCGAAATATTTAATTCAACTTTGTTTTCCCAGACGGACTGCCAACGTTCGAGTTCAAAGGACTGTATTTGCATGCCGGCTGCCTCTGCGCCATATCGAGTGCGCGTACCGCCGTTTCGGTCGCAAGAAATGTAAGCGAGACCGCGGCATTCTTCCAAGTGAATTCCGTATTTCTACGATTGCCTCCCGTGCGCGCTAGCGAGAGAATGGCACCCGTTATCTTTGACTTAATTTCTTTGTGCTTGGCTGGCAGAAACTGGCAGGAGGCTCGATGAATCGGCGAAGAATTTTTTGCGCCGCGTTGCTTGGGTTCACTTTGACGTGCGCGCTGGTTTCCGAGGCGCTGGCCCAGACAGCCATGCAGGAATCCGTATCTGCGCCGCAACAATCGAGTGGCGGTGCATGGTACTTCGCCGTTTCCGGCGATTCGCGCAATTGTGGCGATGTCGTAATGCCTGGGATTGCCGCCAGCGTAAACCAATCGGGAGCGAGCTTCTATTGGCACCTCGGCGATTTTCGCGCGATTTACGAATTCGATGAGGACATTCAACACCAGCCAGAGCACCTTGCGAAGCCGCTCGATATCATCGATTATGAAGAAATCGCGTGGGACGACTTCATTCGAAATCAAATCACTGCGTTCGGAGAGTTTCCCGTTTTTTTGGGCATCGGCAACCATGAAACGCTCTCTCCAAAGACCCGCGAGCAATACATCATTCAGTTCGCCGATTGGCTGGATGCGCCCAAGATTCGCGAGCAGCGTCTTCGTGACGATCCTTTCTCCCACAAGCTGACCACCTACTACCACTGGATACAAGACGGAGTGGACTTCATCAACCTCGATAATTCCACTCCCGATCAATTCGATGCCGCGCAGTTGAAGTGGTTTGAGAAAACATTGCGGGCCGCGGAATCGAATCCGCAGATCCGCACCGTCGTCGTCGGAATGCACGAAGCCCTCCCTGAAAGCATTTCCGAAAATCACAGCATGAATCAGTCTGCGGCCGGAATCGAAAGCGGGCGCCGCGTATACAGCGATCTGCTCAAGGCGCAGAACGAAGCTCACAAGCGCGTTTACGTGCTGGCAAGCCACTCGCATTATTTTATGGACGGAATTTTCAATACGGACTACTGGCGCGCTAATGGCGGTGTGCTTCCGGGGTGGATCGTCGGCACTGCGGGCGCGGTTCGCTATGCCCTGCCGAAGGATCACTCCGGCGCGCACTCAGCGGAAACAAACGTGTACGGCTTCTTGCTCGCGGCAGTGCAGCCTTCAGGGGAAATTCAGTTCACGTTCAAGCGCTTGCTAGAAGCTGACGTGCCGGTTGCTGTCGTCAACCGCTATAAGCCGGAGTTCGTTCACTGGTGCTTCGCCGAGAATTCAATTACTCGCTAATGTAAGAACTTCTAAGTCCAGGAGAAACCCACATGGCTTCCGCCACAGATCGTCCATCGCAGGGTCCGGGTCCGGAGCGCATCTTTGAGGTGCTCAACGCCTATCAGAAAACTGCATCTCTGAAAACCGCGATCGAACTCGACGTTTTCACCGCGATCGGCCAGGGAACGAATAGCGCAGCAACGCTCGCCAAAAAATGTCAGGCCTCCGAGCGCGGAATTCGCATCCTGTGCGACTTCCTCGTGGTCAACGGATTCCTGGCGAAGAACGAGCAGCGCTATGAACTCGCTCCCGATTCAGCAATTTTTCTTAACAAGCAATCACCCGCATATATCGGCTCAGCCGTTGGGTTTCTTACTCTCCCGGAGCTGACCGATGCATTCAAGGATTTGACGGCCATCGTCCGCAAGGGCGGCTCGCTCGAAGGCGACGCCACTACTACGGACCCCGACAGTCCGAAATGGGTGGAGTTTGCCCGCTCCATGGCGCCTTTGCAGACACTCGCCGCAGAAGGGCTCGCGGAATCCGTTAACGCGAGTGCCGGCAAGAAATGGAAAGTGCTCGACATCGCCGCAGGCCACGGAATGTATGGCATCACGATTGCAAAGCACAATCCTAACGCGGACATTTTCGCCGTGGATTGGCCGCGCGTCCTGGATGTAGCAAAAGAGAATGCGCAAGCTGCAGGAGTGGCCGCGCGTTATCACACTTTGCCGGGGAGTGCTTTCGAAGTGGAATTCGGCAAGGACTACGATTTGGTCTTGTTAACTGGGTTCCTGCACCACTTCGATTCCACAGCGATTGAGGTCTTGTTGCGCAAGATTCATTCCGCCCTCAAACCTGATGGCGTTGTCGCCACGGTTGAATTCGTTCCCAATGAAGACCGCGTCACGCCCCCTGTCCCAGCCGCCTTCAGCATGATCATGCTCGGTTCCACGCGAGCAGGTGACGCCTATCCATTCTCGGAATACGATCGGATGTTCCGCGCGGCAGGGTTTTCTTCCAGCGAGTTGCGCCGGACGCCGGCTCCACAGAGCTTTATCATCTCGAAGAAATAGACTGCAGAAGATTACTTGGCAGCAGGCGCGCCGAACGCCAGCGAGATAAGAGTGTGCTGCTCCATCTCATGCGCCTTGTGCGAGCCCGTAGCCGGGCTGGCGCTTGCAGAGCGTTTCACGGAGAGCACCGCTCGTCCGCGCGCCAGACGCTCGAGACGCGGCAGCAAAAACGCAAGCGCGCCCATGTTGGCCGGCTCTTCCTGCACCCACACAAACTCGCGCGCGTTCGCGTGGCGATCCATTTCCGCAGCTAACTCGGCCTCAGGAAATGGATAGAGCTGTTCGAGAGTGACAATGGCCGTCGAAGTGTCTTTGCGTTTCTCTCGCTCAGCCGCCAGCTCGTACCTGATCTTGCCGCTACAAAGCAGAACGCGTGTAGCGGATCCGTCGCCGGCGTCCGGAATCACACGTTGGAATCGAGAGGCCGCAAGGTCAGCCAATGACGAACACGCCACCGGGTTGCGCAGCATGCTCTTAGGGGTGAAGACTACCAGCGGTTTGCGCCAAGCTCGCAACGCTTGCCGCCGCAATAAATGAAAATATTGCGCGGCGGTGGAAGGCTGGCAAATTTGGATATTATCTCGGGCCGCCAACTGCAAGAATCGTTCGATACGCGCACTCGAATGCTCCGGCCCCTGCCCTTCGTAACCGTGGGGCAGCAGCATCACAACTCCCGAGAGCAAATTCCACTTGTCTTCGCCCGCTGCCACGAACTGATCGATGATGATCTGCGCGCCGTTGGCAAAATCACCGAACTGAGCTTCCCACAGCACGAGCGCTTCCGGGAAGTCGCGGCTGAAGCCGTATTCAAATCCCAGAACGGAGGCCTCGGAAAGCGGCGAATTGTAAGCCCCGAACGAGGCTTGGCCTGGCGACACATGCTCGAGCGGGACATATTCCTCTTCGGTTTCGATATCGGTCAACGCGGCGTGGCGCTGATTAAAAGTCCCGCGCCGAGTGTCTTGTCCGGTCAGCCGCACGGGCGTTCCTTGATTCACCAGCGAACCAAACGCGAGAGCTTCAGCCATGCCGTAATCGATTGGCCGTTTGCCACGCGCCATCTCCAATCTTTGCTCCAGGAGCTTTTTCACCTTCGGATGGATGTGAAAACCCTTCGGATAGCTTGCCAGAGATTCGCCAATTGTCGTCAGTTCTCTTTCCGGCACGCCCGTATCGACTTCCAGAGACGCGGAATACCGTCCACCACGATAAGCGTCCCAGTAAGAAGGAAGCTTCCGCATCGGCGGATTTTTCTCCAGCTCCAGCGCGTGCTTTTGCGCGGCGTCCAGTTCTTGCCTGACGCGAGCTACGATCGGTTCGGGATCAACCCCGATTTTCTTGGCGTAAATCTGCCAGAGTTGCGAATGAGCGAGAATTTTTCGGTAGCGCGACGGCTGCGTGATGGTGGGGTCATCTACTTCGCTATGGCCGTGCCTGCGATAGCCGATCAAATCCACTACGACCGGCGAGTTAAACGCGTAGCGATACTCCATCGCGATTCGCCCGACGCGTACTACTGCTTCGGGATCCTCGGCGTTCACGTGAAAAATGGGGATCGGCAGGCGCTTCGCCAAATCCGACGAAAATCGCGAAGAATGCAAATCGCGGGGAACAGTCGTAAAACCAATTAAATTATTCACGAGAATATTCACCGAGCCGCCGACGGTGAATCCCTCTACTCCAGCCATATTCAAAGTTTCGGCGGTGATTCCCTGTCCCGCAAACGCAGCGTCGCCGTGCATCAACACTGGAACGATTTCTTTTCGGCCGGAGTCTCCCGCGCGGGTTTGTTTTGCGCGCGCGCGTCCCATTGCGACTGGATCGACGGCTTCCAGATGGCTTGGGTTGGAAACAAGGTGGATTCCGACCGTCCGCCCATCCGCGGCAGAAAAATCCCCCGTCGCACCCATGTGATACTTCACGTCTCCACCGCCCAGCACGCTGCGCGGGTCCACGTCCTCGAATCGCGCAAAAACCTCTGCAGCTCCGCGGCCCACGATGTGCACCATGACATTCAATCGGCCCCGGTGGCTCATTGCCAACATCGCTTGCTGCAGGCCTTGTTCCGCTCCCGCGCTCAGGATTGCATCCAGCAATGGCAGCAAAGCCGCTTCACCCTCCAACGAATAACGCTTCGTTCCCAGATAGCGGGTTTGCAGGACCTGCTCGAAAATTTCGGCGCGCACCAGCCATTCCAAAATTCGTTCGCGATCGACTTCCGGAGCTTCGGACTCCATGCGCCGCTGAATCCATTCCCGCCGCTCGCGGTCGGCGATGTGCATGAACTCCACGCCGATTGTTCTGCAGTAGAAGCGCCGAGCCGCGTCGGCTTCGGGCCCAGTCACTTCGAGCTCCGGCATGGTTACCGGTTGCAGATCGCCTAGTGGATCCAGGTCCGCTTGTAAGTAACCCCACCGGCGAAACGCATCCCACACCCGGTCTTGGCTCTCTTTCGATGCTATGGACTCCGCCACAGCGTGTTGCCTGCTCATGAATCTCCTCGCAATTGGTTCTTATATTATAAGGGCTGCGCAGCCGAACTGGAGAGCCAATCGCTATTTGTCCGGCCAGTCTCCCAAAAGCTTGCGTAGCAATACAAATTGGCCCAGATGATAGGAGTTATGATCGGCTAACAGCAAAACCTGGCGCAAAATCGTCTGGCCGGTCCCGTGGACTATCGGCGCGAAGAGATCGCGTTTCGGATCCATCACCAGTTTTCCCATCGACTCGTTATCTTTTTGAAACGCTTCCACCGACTGCTGCCACGCGGCATCGTTAGGTGGATTCGGGGCCTTTGGCCAATAGCCCGCGGGCCATTTTGGCGAAACATGTTTCGGATCGAGACAGAAATTAAGGATGTCCCACTGCCCGATTCGCATGTGCTCCAGGAGTTCCCATGCCGAATGAGGTGCACCAGGCGGCCTCACACCGCGCTTGGATTTTGAAAGTCCATCGATTGATGATTTCCAATCAGCGTGGGCTTCACCCCAGCCCAAAACTTTTCGTAGTTGTTCGCGTAGGTCTTTATCCATCAAGATTCTCCTTATAAGAATGATAAACGATAGGGCGTGATAAGGGCCGCCGTGTCGCACCATCGGGAGAGACAGTCGCCGTGACCCCCTGCAATCACTTGTCGGTTTGCTTATCGCGTCGTATCATCCAGGCGGATTTTGAGGAGCACACATGTCTAATTCACTTTTTTCCCGGCGCGACTTTTCCCGCACCATAGGCTCGCTGGCCCTGGCTTTCGCCGCTCCCAGTCTGCCCCTTAGATTGGATGACACGGGCGACCTGCCGGCCTCTGAAAAAACCATTCACCTCAACTTCAATGAGAACCCTTACGGCCCGTCCCCTAAGGCTCTCCAAGCGCTCGATTCATGCGGGCCCGTGGCCGCGCGTTATCCTCACACCACTTATCTCCAGTTGACAGATGCGCTCGCAAAGAATTACGGCATGTCTCGCGAAAATATCGCCTTGGGTTGCGGCTCCACCGAAATCTTGCGGTGTGTCGACATGGCTTTCCTCGGACCTGGCAAAAATGTTGTCGCCGCCCAGCCTACCTTCGAGGCCGTCCTCGATTACGCGCGCATCACGCACGCCGATCCCGTGAAAATTCCTCTCACCACCGATCACCGCCACGACCTTCCGAAAATGGCTGCTGCGTGCACTTCGAAGACTGGCGTCGTCTATGTTTGCAACCCCAATAATCCTACGGGCACGATTGTTACGCGCGAAGAATTGGCGACTTTCGTCCCCGCTGTCCCTTCTTCCACTCTGATTCTTGTTGACGAAGCCTATTTCGATTTCGCTGAGGATCCGCGCTACGGCAGCGTCGCCGAATGGACGCAGAAATACCCCAACCTGGTTATTGCTCGCACATTTTCAAAAATCTACGGCATGGCCGGTATGCGGCTGGGCTACGCAGTTGGAGCCAAGGAAACGATTGCGCGGATCAGCGAGCAAGCCTTGCAGGATAACGGAAACGCTGCCGTGCTTGCTGCAGGTCTGGCGAGTCTCGCGGATACGGAGCATGTCATGTCCTGCCGCGATAAAATGAACAGCACACGCAGCTGGCTTTGCAGCGAACTTTCCAAGGACGGCCGGTCTTTCATCCCTTCCCAAACTAATTTCGTCATGATCGACATGCACACCGACGTGCAGCCGATCATCGACCAATTTGCCGCTCGCAACATTCTCGTTGGCCGCCGTTTCCCTTCGATGAACAACTTCCTGCGTATCACCATCGGCACGCAGCAGGAAACGGAAATGTTCGTCACCGCTCTTCGAGAAATTGCCCCGGCCCGGGTCTCCAAAGCGGCCTAGCCTACGTGCCCGTTCGCAGCGCAAAAAAAAGGCCTTCTGGTCGCGCCCTGCGACGCTACCAAAAAGCCATAACAATACGAATGCCGCTTCGTGAGGTGAAAGTCCGGTGCGCCCGCTATTTCCAGGCTCTGCAAAACCGGTGGCTCACCCGAGCAGTTTTGACACGCGGTTGTTGCCGGCGCGTCTTCAACTACACTGTCGCACTGGGAGAGCCTGCACTGCGCCGCTGCTGAAAGCATTCGCGGCAGAACACCGGCCGTCCCTGTGTGGGTTTGAAAGGAACCGTGGTTTCTTTACCGCATTGCGAGCAAACAGTTTTGGTCTCGACCCGCTGCGCATTTCCCGAGCCTGAGCCCGCACCCGCGCTCTGTCCGCGGTTCCCTTTGCATGCTTTGCATCGCTTGGGTTCATTCTTGAAACCCTTGTCCGCAAAAAACATCTGCTCGCCGGCCGTGAAGATAAACTCCGCCGAGCAATCCGCGCACTTCAGGACCTTATCGCTGTATTCCATATGCCACTCCGAAACCGGGCTGGGAAGGAGAGGCAGCGAGGCAGTTCCGCTTTCTGGCTGACACGAAACTGCCGGGATGGACCCCAATAAACTGGCCTAATCCTGTTCACGCCTTTGCTTCTTTCGGAGACGCTTACGCGAGAGGGCTTCTTTTGCGCGACGCTTTTCACCGGGCTTCATGTAGTAGCTGTGCTTCTTGATCTCTTTGATGATGTCTTCCGACTGCACCTTCCTCTTGAAGCGCCGGAGAGCATTTTCCAAAGATTCTCCCTCTTGAATTACGACTTCTGCCACGCGTATTCACCCCCATTCCCTGTTGTCTGTAGAATTGGTCTGATGGAATCTAATCAGTTTACCGGTTCAGACCGCTTCCGGCAATTGTGAAGTTCTTCTAACGGAGGCTACCACCGAAGTCAAGATATATATTGCTTAAGGGTCTTAATCACCATGTAGATACCTCTCCAGTTACCCTCTGCGGCGCTTTTCGGGGGCTTGCATCCAGCCCGGCTGGCACGCAACTTCAAAAAACCAAGCACGTGCTTGCCTCCATTGGTACTGCTAGAATACATTTCTCCGGTCTGCAGGTTCTTGGAGAAGGCATCCCATGGCCCCTCTGATGCGCAACGCCCTCGCTGTGCTCCTGGCAGGCGGCCAGGGCGAACGCCTGTGGCCTCTGACCCGCGATCGCGCTAAGCCTGCGGTCCCCTTCGGCGGCGTGTATCGCATCATTGACGTAACGCTGTCCAATTGCCTAAACAGCGATTTGCGCCGTGTTTTCGTTCTCACTCAATACAAAGCGCTCAGCCTCAATCGCCACGTCCGTCGCGGCTGGTCCGTCTTGATGGGGCTTGGCGATTTCATCGAAGTCCTTCCGCCGCAGATGCGCGTCTCACAACATTGGTATCAAGGCACCGCCGACGCGGTGTACCAAAACATTTATTCTATCGGCAGCGAGCAGTCCAACTACGTCTTTATTCTCTCCGGCGATCACATCTACAAAATGAATTACCAGAAAATGCTAGAGCAGCACGTCCAAGCCCACGCCGACGTCACTGTGGCCACTCTGGAAGTTACCTGTGAAGAGGCCAGCAAACGTTTCGGCGTTCTGGAAACGGACAGCGATTGGCGCATCGTCGGCTTCGAGGAAAAACCCGAGCATCCCAAGGAATCTCGCATTCATCCTGGGAAAGTGAACGCCTCCATGGGCGTCTATCTTTTCAACACGCAACTTCTCTTGCCCATCCTGATCGCCGACGCCGAAGATCCCAATTCCTCGCACGACTTCGGCAAAGACATCATTCCGCGCATCACCGAAAAATATCGCGTCTTCGCTTATAACTTTCTCGACGAGAATAAAAAGGACATGTCCTATTGGCGCGACGTGGGAACCGTCGAGGCTTATCACGAAGCCAACATGGACCTCGTTTCCGTCTCGCCCATTTTTAACTTGTATGACAAGACCTGGCCGCTCCATACCTGGCAACAACAGTATCCGCCCGCAAAATTTGTTTTCGCCGACCCCGAACGCAAAGGCGTCGCGCTCGATTCCATAGTCGGTGCCGGCTCCATCGTTTCCGGCGGACGCGTAGAGAAATCCGTACTGGGCTTGGATGTGCGCGTGAATAGCTACAGCGAGGTCGACGACTCCATCATTTTCAACCACGTGATTATTGGCCGCCACTCCCGCATCCGCCGGGCCATCATCGACCGGCACGTGAATCTTCCCGAAGGTACGGTAATCGGCTACGACCTCGAAGCCGACCGCGCCCGCTACTCCGTCACAGAAAACGGCATCGTCGTAGTAGTTCGGCCGGAATCCATGCTGGAAGAACCCGAGTAACATTGAGTATCTGCGACATTTGTGCGATCCATCCCGGAGTGGCTGGGTTGGCTTGCAGACTCTCGCGAGGAATGTAATTGTGGCCGGCTACGTCGGGGCAATTGATCAGGGAACCACCAGCACTCGCTTCATTGTGCTCGACAGAAACGGAAGGATCGTCTCTGCCGCGCAGAGCGAGCACGCGCAGATTTATCCCAAGCCCGGATGGGTCGAGCACGATCCCGAAGAGATTTGGCGCAGGACGCAAGATGTAATCGTTGCGGCAATGGAGCCGAAAGGGCTTCGTCCAAACGATCTGGCTGCTATTGGAATCGCGAATCAGCGGGAGACGACGATCGTCTGGAGCCGCACAACGGGCAAGCCGGTTTGCAATGCTTTGGTGTGGCAGGACACACGCGTTGCTGACAACGTTGCCCAGTTTTCAGCTAACGGCGGCCAAGATCGTTTCCGCAAGAATACTGGACTTCCGCTCGCCACTTATTTCAGCGGCCTGAAAATACGCTGGATTCTCAACAACATAACCGGGGTGCGCGAACGGGCGGAAGCAGGCGAGGTGCTCTTCGGAAATGTGGACACATACCTTGTCTGGAAACTGACGGGAGGCACTCAGGGCGGCAACCACATCACCGACGTGACAAACGCAAGCCGGACGCAATTGCTGAATCTCGAAACACTCGCGTGGGACGAGAACATTCTGACCGCCTACGGAATTCCCAAGTGCATGCTCCCGCAGATTCGCTCGAGCAGCGAGGTTTACGGGTCCGCCCAACTTCCAGCGATCAAGGATGTTCCCATCGCGGGAATCCTCGGCGACCAACAAGCGGCGCTCTTCGGCCAGACCTGCTTCCAGCCCGGCGAAGCCAAGAATACCTACGGCACCGGTTGCTTCCTCCTCATGAACACCGGCGCTCATCCGGTGCATTCGAACTGCGGCTTGCTGACTACAGTTGCTTACAAGCTCGGCAGCGAGGCTGCCCAGTATGCGCTCGAGGGAAGTATTGCCATCACGGGCGCCTTAGTGCAATGGTTGCGCGACAACCTCGGCCTTATCGAGAAGAGCGCCGACGTGGAGACACTGGCACGGTCCGTGAAGGACAACGGTGGCGTTTACTTTGTGCCAGCCTTCTCCGGTTTGTATGCACCCTATTGGAAGACAAGCGCTCGGGGCGTCATTGCCGGCTTAACCCGCTACGCAAACAAGGGACACTTGGCTCGCGCAGTCCTCGAAGCAACGGCTTTCCAAACTCGTGAAGTCGTGGAGGCCATGGCTCTGGATTCGGGAATCCAGCTCGAC
>Ga0187863_10000957_pt1 | contig 23756 bp, 18 predicted proteins | sample June2016WEW_11_1_FD_132975 | JGI IMG/M metagenome (GOLD analysis project Ga0187863, IMG submission 132975) | Peatland microbial communities from SPRUCE experiment site at the Marcell Experimental Forest, Minnesota, USA - June2016WEW_11_10 | ecosystem: Environmental > Terrestrial > Soil >...
GCGTGTCATTGTCGTCGTCGAGGGGCGATGAATGATTCTCAGCCACGGCTTCCTTTCCAACTGCGCACAGTACTGCAACAATTAACTCCCATGAATTTCACCCTCCATATTTCGACGAATTCTATCGAGCGCCCTCTTGCACCGAAGCCGTACTGCAGCTTCCGAGGTTCCCAGAACCGCGGCAACTTCACTCCATCGAGATCGGCTATATCTGAGTAAAAGGGCGATACGAACGTCTGGCGGTATGTCGTGCAAGATTCTATCCAAGTCTATCGCGGAATCAATCGGCACATGTGGATTTTGAGCTGACCCGGTAGGCAAATCCTGGTCAGTGCCGACGTAGACCAGGCGCTTGTTAGCGCTCCGCCTGCGCTTAACCTCTTGCAAGAACAAACGTTCCAGCAATACCGCTACCTCTTCAGGGCTTTGAGGAGATCCCGTTTGGAGGTGGCGAACGGCGTTATCAATGGCAACTTCCATGATTTCCGGCACGAAGGAATCATCGCCCAACTGCGCGTGAGCAACATGATTCGCACGTCGCCAGATGTTGCCGACGGCGACGTGCACGGTTCGTTCAATCCATTCCTGCTCAGGCGGGAACTTGGCATTCCAGCATAGATCCGAGGGGGTAGGGTTTTGCATCTCGACCATCTTTCAGCAGGGATTTCCGTCATCCCGAACCAGATACCGGAAGGCGCGGATGCCGGATGGGTCACAAATCAAAGCCCAGATGTAAACAGCAGCCGAGCTTTCCGACGTATCTCCCAAAGCAATTCCAACAAAGCTCGCAGAGATCGAACACCGCGTTTATATTTGTTGATCTTTAGTGCTTTGACCGGACTTGCGCAGATGGCTCAAGTCTTGAAGGGGAAGCCAATCTGTAATGCCGAACGATTGCGAGTAACCACGCAAACCAAGGCCGCGCGTGGACAGTACTCGCATTATATGTCCAAACGCGCGTCTTGCAAAAAAGTTGCGCATCTGTGTTCGTTTTTTCCATTCTCGACAGCTTTATATGTAGAGGAGCTCTCCGCATCTCCATTCCCCGAGGTGCCCGATGAATGCTGCGCAAAATCAGAATGCAGTCAATACATGGGGCGACGAGGCCAAGGCCATGGCCATTCAGGCCCGCGTACTGTCTGGAGAAAAGCTTGATCAGCTTGTTCGCCGCTTGCAACGACACAGTGGACGTTCGAGAGAAGCCTGCTGGCGGTTTGTTCTGCAAACAGGGCTGAAGATTCGCGACGAGCACCGGCGTTGGACCGAGACCGAGATAGATATGGCGCGCGAGCATCTCGCGACGCACACGGTCGAAGAGACCGCAAAGATGTTGGGGCGAAGTGTGAAGTCCGTCCGCTGCGCGCTGCAGCGAAATGAACTGAAGGTCCGCGAGATTCGTTGCGATTGGATGTCGATCGACTCGCTGGCAAGGATACTGCATGTGCGAAAGACAGAGATTCAATCCTGGATCGAGAAAGGATGGCTGGAGGCGACGGTCCATTCGCACGGCAAGCGAACAAGTCACATCATTACGCCGGAAGCCTTTCGGGCACTTTACACTCAGCATCTCGGCGACCTCATTACGCAGAAGAGAATCCCAAGCATGGCGTTGTTCGAGGCCTTCTACAACTACTGCTTTGTGCCAAAACATACCATTGGCACGCAACTCCTTACCGTCCGCAGGGATAAGCGCGAACGGGAAGCCTATGCGGCAAGCCAGACGGAAGACGGCGAATCCGATGAGGAAGATGCGGAGTAAAGAGCTCTACACAGTAGGGACGCATCAGAAACCGTTCTGCTCGCTCACATTGGTGGATATGCCGCGGTCCTCTCGAATTGCATCGAGCCATAACTGCATGGTTAGATCTTCTCTCTTGGGGACACCGAGTTGCCAGCGCAATTCAGTTGTGTAACGCTCCTGAAGTATGTTGAGGTCGAAGGGGATGCTGCGCGCCAGGAAGCGTACGTCGTCGCGGTCTTTCTGGCTGTTTCTTTCGAGTTTCGATAGGGCCAGGTCGTAAGGGTCAAGCGCCATCAGATGGAGGTTGCGGTAAGTGCCAGGGAACATCTCGACAAGGCGATCCTCATAGCTATCCGGGATGGCGGCAACGGCCACACGGTCAAGATAGATGTGGTGTTTCTGATGTAGCGGGCCGCCGCGAATGCCAAGTTTCATCATGGTTTCGGCGGCGGCGCGTGGAGCAAGCTCGATGACATCGACATCCGTCGTGGGCCGCTCCAGCCCGTAGAGCAATGTGACGACGAAACCGCCAATGCAGTCGAGGCGCACGGTCGTATCGACTGCCTCATCCAACTCCTTGAAGAAGGAGTTCCATGGTTCCGGCGGCTGGTTAGAGGGCGACATGATCGAGTTGCTCCACAGTAAGGTCTGTCAGCAGATTCCAGTGTTCTGCCGATTTTGGCCGATGATCGCGCAGCCACGCACGCTCGGCGCGTGTCATCGATTCTCTGCATAGAGTATCTTCTTTCACCAGGCGGGAGGGCTCCAACTTGGCGACACGGACGGCCAGTTCTTCTTCCAACTGGGAGTGTCCTTCTCTTCCTGCGGCCTGCCGCGCCAGCTCAACCACAAATCCAAGCCGGTTCTGTCGATCCCGCAACTTCGCATTCGCGGTCAGCCAATCCCAGTTCAGGTGCGGGTAGGCCAGTGGCAGCCATGCCAGCGCCTCTGTAACCCGTGAATCCAGATCGTCCGAGTCCAACGCTTCCATCAGCACTTCCACCGGATTCAATCGGACCGAAGCGCGCAGATAAGCGAATCCAGGATAGCCCAGGCTTCCCAACGCCGATTGGAAAAAGCCGGCATCGTGGGCGCCTGGCCGGTACTCTGTGAGCGGAAGCGATGTGGCGGGAATCTCAAAGACTTCCACCGCTTTTGAGGCAAGTTCAGAGGAAACAGCCCGCGCACCCCGCTCGACCATCGACAGATAGGCCTGGGTCACGCCGAGCCGCACAGCGGCTTGGGCCTGTGTCCAGGCGGAAGCCTTGCGCGCGTTTTTGAGTTCGTCTCCGGTCACGCATTGAATATAACATAAATTGTTATATTTGAGCAGAAATCCTGAGTCCATGGCAAGCCCACAGTTTGCATTTGGTTAAAAACAGGGAAGATACCAGTGTTTTGGATCCTCTACTTCAGCGGCAGGAAACCGCCGAGAAGCCCTTTTTCTCAGGGGCTAGATGCCGAGCCCGGCGGCGGCGTTGCGGGTGGGAGTCGAACCCGAAATCAGGGTTGAAAATACGCAACTTACTGATTCTGTGAATGCCAGATTTGCAGGAAAGGCATTGATCGCCAAATCTGCTGTACAAACACTGTACAAAGCTCTCCTGGAATTCCCAGAACGCCACTCTTCGAACTTCCCCTCTTGGCGAAGGAGCAGAGTTCTGAAGCGCTCTTGCCATAGTTATACATCAGTCGATACGGACCAGGAGTTGAATTGTGCGGTTGTGCTGTGATTCTGAATCGGAAGTTTCCAATGTGCCTGGTATGGCTCCAAATCGCAACCGGTTGTTCGATTTGCGGGTTCTCATATGGCGAGCAGCGCGTCAGCAAAATCTGCGACTCTGGCACACGCTCACCCATGCGCCTCATACTTATCGACGGACTCATCTACAAGGCTTCAGATTTGACCGCGTTCTATCCGTCTAGTGCGACAATTTGCCACACAATGGCAGCCACTCCCATTTGGCATCATGTTGAGAAGGGATTGGCGAACTTGAATATCGCGCTGACCGCTTCTCGCCTGAATGGAGAGTTCGTAATGCGAACAGACCTCGTAGCGCGAAGCCTTCCCCGGGAAAATGCTCCAACCTCTCGGTGTCATCGCGCGAGTCAACAAAGAGGAGAACAAATGCGAAGCAGACTTTGGGTGGCCCTTGTAGCGACGATTTGCATCATCGCACCTGCGCAAGTTGTTCCCGCACAACAAGCGGCTGCGTCAACACCAACTTCCACTGGCAACGTTGGCGGCGTGCTCAAGGACCCTTCCGGGGCGGTTGTTGCTGGTGCAAGTGTGGAATTACGCTCTGCCATGGCTAAATTCCGCCAGACTCGAATCTCCGATCATCAAGGCCATTTTTCTTTTGCCTCTGTGCCAACCGGGGACTACCAACTCACCATCGCCGCTTCAGGATTTGCCAGCCAGGTAGTCCAATCCATCACCGTGGTAGCCGGCAGAGAACTCTTTGAAAACCTCTCGCTCAAGATCGCTGTCGAGGTGGCTATCGTCGAAGTCGATGGACAGGACGCCAGTTCCCTTGGCGCTTCGGCGCTCAAAGAGCAATCGCCGAACTCCGCGCAGAGTCATAACAGCGCGGATATGCTTGCCAACGTGCCCGGCGTCAGCCTGCACGGCAACGGTGAACTGGCATCGATTCCTTTCCTGCATGGCCTGGGTGACGAGCGTGCCAAGATCGTGGTGGATGGCGCAACCGTTTCCAGCGCCTGCCCGAATCACATGAACCCCACACTCAGCTATGTGGCCCCGGCCCAGGCCGCGCAGGTGACAGTGCTCGCCGGAATTACACCGGTTAGCCTTGGTGGAGACAGCCTGGGAGGCACCATCTCGGTCGAGTCTCCCGCGCCCGCTTTTGCGGAGAAAGGAAGCGGGCTGCGCCAGGAGGGGACGATTAGCGGTTATTACCGCTCGAACGGCAGTAACTGGGGCGGTTCGCTCAATGAAGGGATCGCCAGCGAGCACGTCAGCCTCGGTTATGTTGGCTCCTTCACCACCACCGATGATTACACCGACGGCGGCGGGCACAAGGTCACGTCCACCTATGCGCAGAGCACGGACCACGCGGTTACGCTGGCGGCGCAGAGCGGGCGCAATCTCTTCCTCGCGACTGGAAGCTACCATCACATTCCCTTCGAAGGCTTTGTCAACACGTACATGGACATGACGCACAACAGCGCCGCCTCGCTAAATCTGCGCTATCGCCGAACTCTGGCCGCAGGCTTGCTCGATGCCCATTTCTATTGGCAGAACACGCAGCATACGATGAACTTCCTCGGGGACAAGGTCGCCATCGACGGGGCTGGATCGACGATGCCGATGAACACGCACGGGCGCGATTTGGGCTACTTAGTGCGCTATGAGTCCGCGCTTTCCGCGCGCCACACCTTCCGCGCCGGCAATGAGTTGCATCACTTCCGCCTCGACGACTGGTGGCCGCCGGTTGCAGGAATGGCGCCGATGATGGGTCCCAACACCTTTATCAATATCAACAATGGACGCCGCACTCGGCTGGGAACCTACGCCGAATTGTTCAGCCACTGGAACCCGCGCTGGTCAACGCTAGTTGGTCTGCGCAACGACACGGTGTGGACCGATGCAGGCAACGTGCAGGGATACTCGATGATGTATGCCACCGATGCTGCGGCCTTCAACGCCGAAAACCACGCCAAGACTGACGCGGACTTCGACGTGACGGCGCTTGCCCGCTACGACGCCAACGCGCACGCAGCCGTTGAGTTCGGCTATGCGCGCAAGAACCGCTCGCCGAATCTCTACGAGCGATACACATGGTCGACCGGCATGATGGCCGCCAGCATGATCGGCTGGTTCGGCGACGGCAATATGTACTACGGCAACGTTGCTTTGAAGCCAGAGACCGGAAACGTCGTCAGCGGTACGCTGCTGCTGCACGGGCAGGCGCCCAAGCCCTGGCAGGTGAGGCTGACGCCTCACTTGAATTCCATTCAGAACTACATCGACGTGGACATTGCCTCAATGGGCATGATGGGAATGGGATTGCCGCTGCTGCGGTTTGCCAACCACGACGCCCGCATCAGCGGCGGTGATCTTTCGGGCTTTGCCACGCTGTGGAAAAGTGACGCCGCCGGCACGGGCAAACTGATCGCTAACGGGGCCTGGCTGCATGGTACGCGCAAAGACAGCAGCACGCCGCTTTACCAGATGATGCCGCTGAACTTGCGCCTCGCCTTTGACGAGGAGATCAAAGGGCTGAATGCCGGTATCGGATCGGAGATGGTGGACAGCAAGTCGCGCCTCGATCCCAACCGCATGGAACTGCGCACCCCAGGATACGCGCTCTTCAATCTGCATGCTGCCTACAAGAGCAAGTTTGTGCAAGGTGGATTCCGCGTGGACAACCTCTTCAATCGACTCTACGAAATGCCGCTTGGCGGCAATAACATCGACATCTACAACGCTACTGGCAATATGACCCCGGTCACCGGCCGTGGCCGCTCGGCATCCATTAACCTGACCGCCACGTTTTGATACAGGTTTGAAGGGCTCCGGTCGCGCAGATACCGTGTCTGACCGGCAGCCCCCATTACGGTGCAGACATGATTCGGAGTCAACGTCGGTGATCTGTTTTGCCTTCGTGCCTCAACACGCAACAAATAGAACTGTCACTTGGCGGCGAACTGTTCCGGTGAGGCATCGAAGATTTGTTTGTGCTCTCGCACGCAGAAGTAGTAGGTCTTTCCCTTATAGTTCGACGACAGGGATCGATCAATTTCCATTCCGCAGACGGCGCACACGGGATGATTCGGCGTCTGCTTGATGGGTCCGGCGAACTCGGAGTTGGAATTCGGGTTCAGCCAGCCCTGGCCCTGGTACTCCAGCAGCGTGGCAGTCTGACTTGCGACATCCCTGCCGAAGTAGCGCTCGACCACTCGAAAGGCCAGATCGATTCCAGAAGTGAGGCCGCCGGCGGTCGCTAAGTTGCCCGATTCCACAAAGCGGGCTCCACGCTGTACATGAATGTCCGGAAACTGCATTGCAAGGTCTACGTAAGCGCCGTGATGTGTGGTGGCAGACTTGCCGGAAAGCAAGCCAGTACTCGCAAGCACAAAGGCACCTGTGCAAACGGACATCGTGACATCGGTGCTCTTGGTTGCATTGCGAATCCAGTTCTTTGTGGCCTCGCTGGCAGGGCTTTGCGCGGGGATAACAATCACCTTGGGTGCGGGGGCATTGGCAATCGTATAGTTCGGCGTGATCTTCAATCCGCCGCTCGCGGTAATCGCCGCAGCAGTCTCCGCCACCGTATAGAGGCTGAAGGCATCATGCTTCCGGTCCGGCAGGTAGACTCGTTCAAAGACCTCCCATGGTCCGCAAAAATCAATCACAACGGCGCCTTCCGAGATGAGGAAAGCCACCGGAATGGGCGCGTTTGCCGGAGGAGTGAGCAGATTGAGTGGGGAGTTTTGCTGGGCTGCGTCAAGTGCTGCGGCAGTCGCTGCGGGGATTGTCAACGAGCCAACGGCAGTCCAGCCGAGAGCTGCGGAACGCTTAAGGAGTTCTCTGCGATTCATTGAAATGACCTCTCAAATCTTCTTGGTGTGAGCCGTGCGTGTGTCCGAGAGGATGCATCGCATGGTATCGCTGCATCCCTCAGTTGAAGGCGGACCTATCGTTACTCCTTGTTGAAATGGATCTTCAAAGTCACATAGGCAGAGAGCGGCTGGTTCGGCATCACCACGGGGAAACCGAAGTACTCGAAGGGATCGAAAGTTTGACGATCTGTTAGATTCACGACCGATCCTTCAATGGTGTAGCGGCGTCCAAAATCATAGGTCGCTTGCGCGTCAAGTGCGGCATAGCCCGGCGTTGATACGGTGTTGGGCAAGGTGTCCTGGCGCGCGCTGAATCCGGTCACGCCTGCTCCGAAAGACAGACCCTCCGCAGTTCCGTGCTGCACCCGATAACGCGCTGCGACGCGCCCGCTGTTGCGCGGCACACGTGCCAGCATGTTGCCAATTGGGATGGCGTTGTCTTTCGTGACAGCGGCCTCCGTGTAGGCATAGTTCGCGAGAAGGGAGAAAGCGCGAATCGGTTCCCAGATGAGATCCGCTTCAGCTCCTTTGGCACGCTGCTGACCGACCTGAACCGAGAAGCCTGGATTGGCTGGGTCGGAAGTGGCGACGTTGTCGTGGGTCTGGTCGAAGACGGCGATTGTGCCCGACAGGCCGGCCTTGGGCAGCGCCAGTTTCACGCCGCCCTCGGTGCTGGTCGATGTCTCGGGCTTGGGCGGCAGCACGCCGACAAACGCGAAAGCGGCGCGAAAGGCGGTTGCATATCCGCCATAGAGCGCCACGCCGGGCGCTACATCGAAGGTCGCCCCGACCCTAGGCGAGACGTGTTGGTAGGTCGCATCATTCGCCACCCCGTAGTTGCTGGTTTCGAGAAACTTGAGCTGGGTAGAGCGCAGCGCAGCGGCGAGATGGAGCCTTCCGTAGGTCGCCTGATCCTGCACATAACCCGCGAGCGTCTTGTAGTGGTCATCCTCAATGTAATTGACTGGAGTTTGCGATGCGAACACCAGAGTATAGACCGGATTGGCAAGATCGATCGTGCCAACGGTGTTTGCATTGACGCCGAGTCCCATTCCGCTGTAGAAGCTGGTCCAGTCGTAGTCAATGCCAGCCAGAAATTCGTGGGCACCGCCCAGCACGTCGACCTTCGCCAAGAGATTGGCGTCGAACGTGCCCTCCTTTGTATCGGTGATCAATGTGATCGGGATGACCGGATAAACCGTCGGCGTGGACGGATCGGGCGCGAACATCTGCGGATCGACGAAGCTGCCGTTCTCGTTAATCGAGCTGTCGTAGTAGCGCCCTGTGACGGCCAGCTTCAGCTTATCGGTGAAGGCGTGGCGCAGCGTCGGCGTCACCATCCGGTTGTTGTTATTGGTCTCCGGCTGGCCGATTGGCGAGCCCGGAAAGGCGTTGCGATCAATTTGCCCGGCCAGAGCCTGCGCGGCGGGCAGGCCCGAATATTCGAGCTGACTGCGATCGTTGATCTGCCCCTGGAGGAGGAGATCGGTCCTGGGGTCAATCTGGAACAAGATGCTCGGCTGCAGGGACCAGCGGTCGCCCTTCACCAGGTCGATCCAGCTTTGGTTGGTCAGGTATTCGCCCGCGAGGCGACCTGTGATTCGGGACCCGAGGGGCACGTTGAGGTCGGCGTAAGGGTCCAGGGTAGTGAAGTTCCCTCCACGGAGTGCGACAATCCCGTCCAGCTTGCCCGCCGGACGCTCGGATTCGATGTTGATCATGCCGCCGAGCGGAGTGCCGAGGCCGCCACCGTAGAGGGTCGAGGTCGGCCCCTTGAGCACCTCGATCCGATCAACACCGGCAAGGCTCGTAGGATCGAACGCTTGTTGATTGCCGCCGAAAATGGGTAAACCGTCCACGTAGACCTCTGCCGGAAAGCCGCGAATGATCGGAGGGGTGAACAGCAGTTCCTCTGGCTTAGTCGGGGTTACGCCCGATACATTCGCCAGGGCGTCCGACAGCTTATGAGCGTCTTGCTGAATCAGCACGGCGCGCGCGATGGTCTCAACTGACTGCGGTATTTCGATCAACGGTGTATCGGTACGCGTGGCTGAACTGGAATCAAGTGCAACGAAGCTATCAGGCGCAGCAGTGACCTGGATTGTCTCAGTTGCCGAGCCGATCTTCAACTTCGCGCCTATGCTCAGCGATTGGTTCGCCTGCAGGATAAAGTCGGATTGCTGGAAGGTCTGGAAACCTCGCGCCCTGACACTCAGCGTGTAATGCGCCGGAGCGAGTGACGGGAAGGCGTAGTTGCCAAAGCCATTCGTAGTGGCGGTTGTCTGGCGGCCAGTGTCGAGTTTCGTGATGGTGACAGTGGCACCGGCAATCGCAGCGCCCGTCGCATCCAGCACGGTCCCCGAAACCGATCCATACTCCTGGCCGAAAAGTGGGAGGGTTAGGAGAAGACAGAAGACCGCGAACTCCGACCATGCCGATTTGCGTCCTCTCTTGCCTGAGACCAACGGCTCCAGAGCGATCGCCGTTCCCAAACTGCCGCTCGCGACCGTAAACAGAGTCTTCAAGTATCGATTCATATCTCTTCTCCTCTAATCCGCCTTGTACGGACACGGTCAAGGTGACTCTGGCCTGTCAGAAGTCTCCAACTTCAGCCCGAATCCGCTGTTGAAGAGCAAGATTCTCCGCCTCGGTTCTGGTGGACGCAATCTGTGCAATGGAGATGCCGCTGCCCTTGACGGATCTGCGAATAAAGGAACACAAGACACCCGTTGCGACGAGGAATCCGATCATCGGCAGGAAGGTCAGCAGGTGTCCAGTGGTTCCATCCGGGACAACCAGAATTGTCTCCCCGTATTTCGTTCTGTAATAGGAGATAATCTCGTCTTCGCTTTTGCCAGAGGCCACAAAGGCTGTCACTTCATTGCGCATCTCCATGGCGACCTGGCTGTCGTGCTCGCGGATGGTTTGGGTGTAGCAACAGGGGGCCATCAAGCGCCCCTCAATCTTCCGGATCAGTGTCGCCTGGGTATGCGTGAGCGGACGAAGAGCGGACTGCGCCCGAAGCCCAGGCAAAGCATGACTGAAAAGCAATGCGAAAGCTATCAGCATGAATAGCTTCTTGCCCATTTTCCTGTCTCCTTTCGCCTCAACTCTGTTCAATTGGTTGGATGGACGAGACGGACTTCGTGCGCAATCTCAAGGTTGTTGATCAATGTGGCATGAATGACCCCTCGGTCACATACATCGACATTTCAATGGGAAGGCCGTCTGGAATTGCTAACGCACCTTCCAATTTGAAATGATTTGGGACACAAGCAACGTGCGGCATATTGTCGCATCTCGAAGGCTGTTGATTGAATAGAATGAATCCAGCGGCGTTTCCAGAGTTTTGCGCACTGCCCTTTCCCGCGACGAGCGCTTCAAATGCGTGTTTTACTCACCGAGCGAGCGGTAGCATCGGAATCGAACATTCGGCCGGCCGGCGATTCAGCCCCGGCGCTGGCGGCTCCGTGGCTGTTTCGGCTTCGTTTCGGCTTGATCGCAGGGCTGGTCCTGCTTATCCTCCTGGTAGCATTTGGAGTTCGTGTTCCGCTGCCCCTCATTTGGCTGGCAGTTCCCATCGCCGCCATGTTTGTGTCAAACCTGCTTCTGCCGCATCTAATTGCCCGCATGGGGGGACGCCGTGCTCTGGGCGCGACTCTCGTTCTCGATGTACTGGCTCTGACTGTGTTGTTGGCTCTGACTGGTGGACCAGCAAATCCACTCACACTGCTTTATCTCGTTCAGATTACACTTTCTGCTGTCGTGCTAAGCCGCGGTTGGACGTGGTTGCTAGGCATCCTGTCGATTTTCGGGTTCGGCTTCCTCTTTCCATTTCACATTCCATTGCTTGTGCTGGAAGGCCATCACCCCGCGCAGGGTTTTGCTGTACACCTATACGGAATGTGGATCGCGTTCGTCGCGGCGGCATTGTTGATCACGTTCTTCATCGGCGAGGTTTCCGAGACGCTTCGTCGCCACGAACGAAAGTCGCTGGAACTACAGATCAAGCTTTCCCGACAGGAGAAACTTGCGGCAGTCGGCACGCTTGCGGCAGGCGCGGCCCACGAGATGGGAACGCCGTTGGCTACCATCGCAGTTGTTGCAAAGGAACTTGAACGCTACGCGCAGCGAGTTGCACACGATCCCAACCTGGCTGCAGAAGCCGCGACGATTCGTGCCGAAGTCGATCGGTGTGCGTCAATCCTCCGCGCCATGAGCACACAGAGCCCGGAGTTCGCCGGGGAATCGCCATCGAGGATCAAAGTGAAAGCGTTCTTTGAGGGCTTACTTTTGTCCCTCCCGCCAGCCAGTCGCGATGCTGTTCTCGCTTCGGCCGATGAAGAATTGGAAGTCCATTTGCCTGCGGAAACTACGCGCCAGATCCTCACTGCACTGGTGAAGAACGCCCTCGATGCTAGTGAATCCGGCCAGCCGGTTGAATTGTCGGCGAAATCGAGTGGTGGGCGGCTCTGCTTCACGGTGCGTGATCGTGGCCATGGAATGCCCCCTCAGACTCTTGCCCATCTGGGCGAGCCATTCTTCACAACCAAAGAGCCGGGGCACGGTATGGGATTGGGCACGTTTCTTGCCCGTGTCTTTGCGGAGAACCTGCATGGTTCGCTGGAATATGAATCTGCGGCTGGTGAAGGAACCACTGCAATCCTGGAGTTGCCTCTTGCCTCAACTCGATGAAATGGAGAAGAAGACTGTCCTGATCGTCGATGACGATGACCGTCTTCGCATTGCTCTGGTCCGGGCATTTCTACTCCGAGGTTGGAATGCCGTGGCCGCTTGCAGCCGTGACGAAGCAATCCACATGGCTGAAGAGTCCAGCCCCGATCTGGCGATCGTCGATCTGCGGTTGCCCGGCGAGAGTGGGCTCACTGTCGTAAGGGAACTGCGCGCTCTTGATAGCACTACATTCATCCTTGTTTTGACCGGGTATGGCAGTATCGCTACGGCCATGGATGCGGTTCGGCTCGGGGCCAATCACTACATGAGCAAGCCCTCCGATGTTGATCAGATTCTTGCTGCTTTCGAGTCTGTCGGCAATGCGCAACCAGTGTCGGAGCATCAGATCCCTGTGCCCTCCCTGGCCCGCGTCGAATGGGAACACATTCAGCGCGTCCTCAACGACGTCGAAGGCAATATCTCACAGGCCGCCAAAAAGCTCGGCCTCCATCGCCGTTCCCTGCAGCGGAAACTCGCCAAGTTCCCTCCGCGAACCTAACCCATGAATGTCCAGCGAGAATTTCTGCCGGTTGGTTTGGGTACACGGTCTGGATGCCAGATCAGCCAGACGCAGGAGAACAGGATGACGAACACAGAGTAATGGGGCCACAGATATTCCGATGGAGTGCGATGCCGGATTAGTCTCCCGCCGAGAAATCTGCGGCCTCGATACTCGCTTCCAGCGCAACCTCGTCGAATCGCTTCCACTTGTAAATTGCAAGCGAGAGGATCCAACTGGCCGCGAACAGCGCAATGATGCAGTAGCCGAGCATACCGAAGTTGTCGTTGAGCTGGCGCACTATCTCCCAGAAGAAACCACTCAGGCCGAACTGTCCGGCAAGCAATCCAAGCGCCTCGATGCCACCCACAGCGAAGGCCACAAACACAGAAACCGAGGTAATGGTGAGGTTGTAATAGAGTTTTCGGATGGGCTTGACGAACGCCCAACCGTAAGCACCAAGCATCAGGATATTGTCCGTGGTGTCGATCAACGACATGCCTGCCGCGAAAAGAACAGGGAAGACCATGATCGACCAGATGGGAAGGCCATTCGACGCTTGCGATGCAGAGATACCGAGCAATCCGATCTCGGTAGCCGTATCGAAACCCAGCCCGAAGAGAATGCCGAGGGGATACATTTGCCAACTCGAGCGGATCAGGGCGAACACCGGGCGGAAAATGCGGGCAAGGAAGCCTCCTCCCGCAAGCAACAGGTCGAGATCCTCCTCGACGTAAGGCAGTCCCCTGCGCACACGCGAGAATGCCTTGTAGACCGAGCGCAATACCAAAAGGTTGGCGAACGCTATCCCAAAAAGAAAAAGCGTGGAGACCAGTGTGCCGACAACACTGCCGACGTTTTTGATGGCTTCAATCCGGTTCTGAAGGAAAACAGTTGCCAGAGCGATGGCCGCCGATCCAATGACCACAATCGTCGAGTGCCCCAGCGAGAACATGAATCCAATCGCAACTGGGCGCTTGCCGTCCTGCATCAGCTTGCGGGTTACGTTGTCGATGGCAGCGATATGGTCGGCATCGACGGCGTGGCGCAGGCCAAAACTATAGGCCAGGAAAGCCGTCCCCAACAGCAGCGGAAAATGGCGAAAGGCCATGAACGCCCAGAGCCAGGCAGCCCCATTGAAGGCAAGCAGAACCATATAGATGCCAACGATTCTGCTCTTGACGCCGGTACCGGCAGTTCGGACGTTGCGGGACATTGACTACCTCATGTGGGACGGATTCCATATGAAGAAGACACGAGTGGCGCCGCTCCCTCAATCACATATTCATGCTACCATTCTCAGGATCGTGCTACAGTCTCTTATGTGAACTTGCCGTGGAGTTCCCATCAGGAGGGCGCCATGCATGAGAATTATGCCTTTCAAAACGCGCTGGTTAGAGGTTCAACCCAGGCGCATCAGCGAGCAGATTCCACGGTAACGATTTCCATGAAGGAAGCCAGCGACCTGCTGCGCGGATTTCAGGCCGAAAACGCCCCGTTGCAGGCGATCTTGACTTCTCCTTGTGGACCAGGTTCACTGCTGCGTGGACGCCTCCGCCCGTCGCTTGATGGCAGGTTCTGGTGTGTTCGTTCCGAACTCGAAACGACAGGCTCGGCCTTGTCGTTTGACCTTTTTGCGACAACTCAGCGAAGATTTGGGGACATGGTCTCCATGCCAGCCGATGCGGCATTTCCATTCCGTCTCCGCTACGAATCGGCCATTCGTTTTGATTTCGAAGACGGCTCTCGGTTAATCCTCTTCGGGTTGGAGGATACAATGCAGGAATCGATCGAGGAGTTGGGGCTGTAAAACGAATCGGGGCGAACCAGTCTACTGCCCTTCTGCCGGCGTCACTACATACACATATTCCAGTTTCTCCTTACCTGTGTTGAGCACATCGTGATGCGTTTGTGGCGGGATGTACACGATGGCCGGCGCCGTAAACATGAGTTTCTTTCCGTCGTCCAGCAGTGCTTCTCCTTGGCCATGCAGGACGACAAGTGTTTCCTCGTTCTTCGCTGTGGAGTGACGGCCCACCTTCTGCCCCGGCGCCAGGCGCACGAATCCACTCCGCATGCCCGCAGTTTGCGGGACTCCCCGCAGCAATGGGCAATCTCCGTTTGCGCAGTCCAGCGGGACTGCGAAAGCTTCGCGCTGTGCCGGTTGTGAAACCGCAACAGGCGTCCCTTGCAGAGCGGTCGTAGCGATGCACATTAGCAAAATGCATGTTCGTCCACGCATCAACATTTCTCCTCTCAGAAACGTATACGATTCTAAAAAACGTATGTGATGACCGTCACGACAAATCATGCTACGTTTTCTATAATCGTAGCAACCCAAGTCCATGCCTTCGGATTTGTCGCGTTTAGCTCCGGTTGGGCTTTGGAACCCAGTCTGCTGATCTGTCCTACGCAAGGTGCTAGATTTTTCAATTCTATTAAGGAGCCAGTACTCATGTTCGCTCACCGACTCGCGTCGCTCGCCATCCTCACCGCGACTGTGACGCTATCCGCGCAACAACCGGCAGCAAACGGATCCTCACCTGGGGCACAGGTTCGCCCTGCTACTGCGAAGAATCAGGCAAACCGGTTTCAGCTATCGGGAACGATCGTGGACGCCTCCGGCGCAGTGATTGCCGGGGCAGACGTGCATGTTCTGAGCCAGGACGGTACTGTACAAAGGACCGTGCATTCGGGCGCGGACGGCTCTTTCGTCTTTTCTGGACTCGCGGCAGGCAATTACCGGGTCGCGGTAATGAATCCGGGGTTCGAAACGAAAGAAATCCCCATCACCATCGGGACCGCCGAAGCGCCGGCTCCGCTGCGGATCTCTCTGGCAGTGGGCACGGTCAATACGACTGTCAGCGTGCAAGGCCGCGCCGATGACCTGATCGGCATCGCCACCTCCGCCGGTGATGTGACGGTAGGCGCGGAAGAACTCCAGAACCGTCCCATCCTTCGTTCAGGTGAGGTGTTGGAGACGCTGCCCGGCTTGATCATCACCCAGCACGCCGGCGGCGGCAAGGCCAACCAGTACTTTATGCGCGGCTTCAATCTCGACCACGGCACCGACTTCGCGGTCTTCCTCGACGGGATGCCGCTGAACCTGCCCTCGCACGCGCACGGCGAAGGCTACTCGGACATGAATACCGTCATTCCTGAGTTCGTTCAGCGCGTGGATGCGCAGAAGGGCCCGTATTACGCCGAAGTTGGCGACTTTGGCTCGGCGGGCAATGCCCAGGTCGTGATGTTCAAGACACTGCCCAAAAACTTCGTCCAAGTGGATGGCGGCATGTACCAGTTTGCGCGGTTCGTCTTCGGCGTTTCGCGCAAGCTGGGCGCTGGCAATCTTCTTTACGGCGGGGAGGCCTATCACGATGGGGGCCCCTGGATTCATTCCGACAACTTCTACAAGTTCAACGGCCTGATGACCTACAGCCAGGGAACAGACGACAACGGCTTCAGCATCACGGCCCGTGGCTACGCAGGAACGCGCTGGAACTCGAGCGATCAATTGCCTTATACGGCCTTCACCACCACGACGCCCGCAGGGCAATTCGGCAGCTATACCGGTTTCTTCGGCACTCTGGACTCGACCGACGGCGGCCACTCGCACCGTTACAGCCTGCAGAGCGAATGGCATCGCCGGGGCGCAAACTCGAAGACCGAGATCATGGGCTACGGCTTCTACTACGACATGAATCTCTTCTCCGACTTCACCTACTACCTGGTCGATCCCTATAAGGGCGATCAATTCGAACAGCAGGACCGGCGCTGGGTGGCAGGATTCGATCTGCGCCATACGATCTTCGGCGAGTGGTATGGCCGCAAGGTTGAAACCACCTTCGGCATGCAACTGCGCAACGACTGGATTCACAATGGCCTCTTCCGGAGCTCGGATCGCGTGCGCACGGACAAGACCTACTACTCGGTGAACTATCTGGATGAGCCTTCATCGCTGGACCAGATTGCTGTCCTGCCCGCGGCGACGGATCTGAATAAGTTCACGGAGACGATTGGCAGCCCCTGGATCTCCAGCAAGATTCAGTGGGCGGCCAAATTCCGCTCCGTTTTGGCGGTGCGCGGCGATTACGGCAAGGGAATTCTGACGAGTCTGAGCAACCCCACCAATCCCAACTATCCGAACGACCCGTATACGGCCGGCGTGAATCCGAATACCGGCCAGTCGACCAGCAGATTTCTGCCCAGTCCCAAAGCCACTCTGATCTTCGGCCCATGGGCGAATACTGAGTTCTACGTGCAGGGTGGATTCAGCTACCATACCAACGACGTGCGCGGCGCAACGCAGTTGTATGAGCCGGTTTCGCCGGATAGTCCTTACTACAATACTCCTGTTTACGATTCGCTGACGCCCAACAAAATCCCCTTCCTGGTTCCGACCAAGGGCGCGGAAGTGGGCGTACGCACTTCGGCAGTCCCGCATCTGCAAAGCACCGTTGAGATCTGGTATCTTCACAGCAATTCTGAACTTCTGCAGGACGGCGACACGGGAGGCACAAGCCCCTCTCAGCAGCCGAGCAACCGCTACGGCATCGAAGTTGGCAACTTCTATACGCCTTCGGAACATTGGGTCTTGGATGCGGACTTTGCCGATTCCCGCGCTCTCTTTACTGAGGACGACCCGGACGATTCGACGTTTTACTCTTACAATTCAACAACAAGTTCGTACCAGCTTTGCGCGAAAAACTCAAACTGCTATGGTGTGGGGCTTGGGCCGAACCCATACCAGCAAAATCAGTACGGAAAGGAAGTGCCGGAGGCCGTTCGCTGGGTGGTTGCGGCCGGCGCCACGGCAAAGGATTACAAGGGCTTTTCGTCGAGCCTGCGTCTGCGTTACTTTGGACCCCGGCCGCTGACCTCCGACGCTATCTATACTTCCCCCTCGACGGCGCTGGTCAATTTCTCCTCCACATACAAATTCAACAAGAACTGGAGTGTAGTAGGCGAAGTGCTGAATGTCTTCAATCGCCGCGATCACGACGTGGACTACGCCTATGTGTCGCAGATTGCGCCGGCCGCCAAGCTTGGGCTGCCGGCGGCGCCGCCCACAACGTTGGCAGGACAGGAGGCGGTTGGAGCAGCAGTGAATGCAAACGCGGCATTCACGCGTGTGATGCATCCAGTCGAGCCGTTACAGGCGCGATTCACCTTGCGTTATAGCTTCGGCCGCTGAAGCAAACTCGTTGCCGCCGGGGCTTTCCTGAGCTTGGCCGGTTTGCAATGATCCGCAGTTGTTTTCGATGAAATGGCCGGGGAGACTGCTCCCCGGCCATTTCTGCTACGCGAAACATCCTGCTAGCCTGAAGTCAACGCGTCTTTCCATGTTTGTGCGTGTGTTTGCGTGCCGGTTTCTTCCCGGTATCAAGTGCGTGTGCCGGTACGGTTTTTACAAGCCGTCCATGCTGGACACCCTTGAGGCCGATAAGGCGGTCCGCGAACTTCTCCACCTCAATCGACCGGCCGTGGACGATCAAGACTTCGAGGCAAGAGTCGTGGTCAAGATGCGCATGACTCGTGGACACGACCAGATCGTGGTGCTCGTGCTGCAGCTCGGTCAGTTTTTCGCCAACGCCGTGCGCATGATGATCGTAGATAAGAGTGACGGTTCCGACCACCGTTGCATCCGGAGCAGCCGTTTGCTCTGCTACGAGCCTGTCCCGGACCATGTCGCGGAAGGCCTCGGAACGGTTTGTGTAGCCACTTCGTTCAATGGAGCGGTCGAACCGCTCAAGCAGGTCAGAATCGATGGCAATACCGATGCGGCTGAGAGCACTCATGCTTGCTCCATTCAAATGGTTCATTCTTCGATATCTAGATTATCCTGAATCCGAGATTGATCTGTTAGGACTGTTTGTCGTGCCGCGGTTCCATTTTGATGCATTGGTTAATATGTCTGGAATCAACAGCATAGAGATTAGCGAGCCAATATACGACCATTTCAGTCCACATTGTGACACTTGTCACAGCGCGGGACTTGATTGCGATGCTATCTTGAAAATGGTTTTCATGTTCATCGTGCTTTGGTCCCGCCCCTTTCGATCCGTCGGAGACGCGGCAATCGAATGCCGATGATTTGGAGGGTTCGTGCGCAATTTGCATCCATTCAAGATATCGACGTCCGTACCCGGTCCGCGTAGCTTCACAGTGCCCTTGGTTCCAAGCGGCCCAGAAAAGGGGCTCTTTGGACATTGCTTCATTCTGCTTTTGCTCGGCTTGCTCTCCGGCAACTTAGCCTGGGCGGGAGATGTGCTGCGCTTCTCCGGTGTAGTTCAAGATCCTGCCGGCTCCATGGTCGTTGGCGCTCTCGTGACCGCGAGCAATCCCGATACTGGTGTCACGCGAACCGTGCATAGCGATAATGCCGGGTTCTACGAGTTCCTACTGCCTGCCGGAGTGTACCAACTCGATGTGGAGGCGTCAGGATTCCAGCACTTCCTTCAGAAAGGATTGGTGCTCGGCCCTACTGCGTCGCTCCGCGCAGACGCCACGCTCCAGATCGAAAACCGTTCCGACAGCGTTCTCGTCAGCGTCTCGGAGAACCTTTTGGAAAGCAGCAGCACGCAGGTCGGGGAGGGAATCTCTCAGGAAAAAATGACCACCGTGCCGTTGAATGGCCGCAGCTACACCGATCTTTTGGCGCTCCAAGCCGGTGTCGTTCAGGCCAGTTCGGCCCAACCAAACGCGGTCGTCATGTCGGGTTGCACCAGTACGCCTCCGTCCGGCGATCTGAATCCAGGGAACATGTCGGTGAGCGGCCAGCGGGAGACGGCGAACGGCTTTAGCGTGAACGGCAGTTCGGTCGAAGAGGATTTCAATAATGCAGCGGGCATCATTCCGAATCTCGATTCGATCTCTGAGTTTCGCGTATTGACCAGCGGTTTCGACGCTGAATACGGCAACTTCAGCGGCGGGCAGGTGCTGGTGACGACCAAGACAGGCACAAACCGCTGGCATGGCAGCGCCTTCGAGTTCGCCCGCAACACAGTCTTCGACGCGGCGAACTATCTAAGTTCGGAAAAAGCCGCCTACGATCGTCACCAGTATGGTGGCACACTCGGCGGCGCCATCAAAAAGGACAAGTTGTTCTTTTTTACGGATTATCAGGGAACCAAGATGACCCAGGGAGTCGAGACTGGCCGGATCGCGGTGCCCACACTTGCCAATCGATCCGGTGATCTGAGCGATGCCGCTACAGCCTTGACCGGCTCTGTCAGCGGCGATTATCTGGCCAGTCTGCTAAGCCAGCGCCTGGGCAAAAAGGTTGTCAACGGGGAGCCGTACTACACCGCTTCATGCATGAGCAGCAACGATTGCGTCTTTCCCGGCGCGGTCATTCCGCAGTCCGCCTGGTCTGCGCCGGCCAAGGCGCTCTTGCGCTATATCCCGAACCCGAATTTCGGCACGAACACGTTCTCGACCTCGGCGCAAAATCAGGTTCTTGACGACAATAAAGAGGCGCTGCGTCTGGATTGGACGACACACGTTGGCGCATTTTCGGCCTACGGATTCCGCGACGACTACACCCTGGACAATCCCTATCCGACCAGCCAGGGCGGAGCCTCGGTTCCCGGCTTCAACGCCATTTCGCGGGGCCGCGCGCAACTCGTGAATCTCGGCTGGACCCGCACATGGAACGCTACGACGGTCAACGAGTTGCATGTGAGCTTCCTGCGCGACTCGAACCGCATCGGTCAGCCGGTGGGCGGCGTTGGCCCATCGCTTTCGTCGCAAGGTTTCGTCGAGGGCGCGGGTACGCTGGGCATCGTTCCCCTCAATCCCGCGGCCGAGGGCATCGAGAACGTTTCATTCAACGACTTCACGATTGGCGTGGACATTACAGGAGAACGGCAGGTCAACAACACCTGGCAAGTAACCGAGAGCCTTTCCAAGGTTCTCGGGCGGCACACTCTGAAAACCGGCGTCAATGTCCATCTCGATCAGGTGAACATCGACTCGAACTCGATCAACAACGGCGCCTTCGTATTCCAAGGCTCGGAGACAGGGTTGGATTTTGCGGATTTCCTGATCGGTGTTGCCAGCACCTATGAACAAGGCGATGCTGCCGGCTTTTATATCCGCAACAAATACGCGGGAGCCTTCGCTCAAGACACATGGCAGGCCCGCAGCAATCTGACGTTGAATTACGGCGTTCGCTGGGACATGCTACCGCCGTGGAGCGAGAAGTTCAACCAGTTGCAGACATTCGTGCTGGGGCAGCAGTCGGAGGTATATCCTGGCGCTCCGCAGGGCATGGTCTTCCCCGGCGACAAGGGCGTAGGCTCGACGCTTTCGCCAACCCACTGGGTGAATTTCTCGCCGCGCGTGGGCGTGGCCTGGTCCCCGAACTTCAACAACAGCTTGCTCGGCCGCGTCTTCGGCGTTTCTGGAAAGAGCAGCATCCACGCGGGATTCGGCGTCTTCTACACAGCCATCGAGGGCCTGAGCGCCGGCATCATGAGCGCGTGCCCGCCCTATGGTTACGACTACGATTCCACTGGCGGCAGGCCGCTCTTCGACCAGCCGTTTGTCTCGGCCTCGACTGGACAGTCCTACGGCCAGCCCTTCCCTTCGCCGATTCCCGCTTACGGCGCGTCGCGCAGCCATCCGAACACTTCGGTCGACTGGTCGAAGTTCCTGCCTATCACCGGCGATCCAGCTTTTTACTATCGCAACCAGTCCCCCTACACGGAAAGCTACACATTGACCGTGCAGAGAGAGTTGGCTTCGGGCACGGTATTGGAACTGGGCTATATTGGCGCCGAGGCGCATCATCTGCTCGCGCTCATTCCAGCCAACCCCGGCGACGCCGCCAAGTGTCTGAGCGTTGGAGCTTCCTCTCTTGTCACACCGGGAACCAATATCTGCGGACCATTCAACGAAGGCGGTACGTTTACCCGTGTCGACGGCTCTACCGTGCAGGCCCGAGGCCCTTTCGGGCCGTTGTTTGACGGCATCACCTATCAAAAGACGATCGGCTCCAGCCATTACAACGCACTCGAAACGACGCTGAAGCACCACACGCGCTTTGCCGAGCTGATGGCCGCCTACACATTCGCCAAGTCGATCGACAACTCGTCAAGCTTATCGGAAGAGATCAACCCGATTGATCCGGCGAGGAGCCGGGCTATCTCTGCCTTCGACGTGAAGCACAACCTGGTGGTGAGCTACAACGTCCCTCTGCCCGTTGCAGAACTGACCGGCCGGAAGAACAATTGGACGAACGGGTGGGTTTTGGCAGGGATCACCCGCTTTAGCACCGGCATGCCGGTTACGCTCTTCAACAACGACGACACTTCGCTGATCGGCTCCATGCCGAACGGCATCAACAACAATGGGGTCGATACACCCAACTTCACTCGTGGCGATCTGAAGATCAACCACAATCCGCGGAATGGCCAACTCGCTTTCAATACTTCGCTCATCGCGATCCCGGAAGTGGGCGGCATGGGCAATGCGCGTCGTCGCTTCTTCTATGGGCCAGGCGCGGAAAATTTTGATGTTTCGCTCGAAAAGAAGCTGACTTTTGGAGAAGGCCGCGAGGTGCAACTCCGCGCGGAAGCCTTCAACGTCTTCAATCATGCGCAATTCTTCGGCCCGGCCGCGGTACAAGGCAACCCGGATTCAAGTAATTTTGGAAAGATCGTGAATGCAAACGATCCGCGCCAGATGCAGTTTGCGGTCAAATTCTCTTTCTGATTCTCAGCCCATCGCTACGATTGCTGATCGTGCTGCCTGGACTGGCATTTCCGGCAGAGTCCATAAATCTGAAATGTATGGCTGGTGGCGGCATAGTGGAATTTGCGCCCAACGGCTTGCTGCACGGCTTCGATTTCAGGCGCGAAAAACTCCACCGACTCGCCGCAGGATGTGCAAACCATATGGTGGTGGCTGCGCCGGTTGAGCAGTTGCTCATAGCGGGAAATACCGTCTCGGAAGGAGACCTCGGAGGCGAGTCCACACTCGGTGAAGAGCTTGAGCGCGCGATAGACGGTCGTGAAGCCGATCTTCGAATCCTGTTTTTCAACCAGGCGGTGCAGTTCCTCAGTGGAAATGTGGTCGCGCACGCCGAGAAAAACCTGAAGAACGGTGTCCCGTTGCGCACTTTGCTTCAGTCCCATTCGGATGAGATGCTGACGCAACAGGCAACGAGCCTTCTCAAGTTGCTGGTCGTGTTGTTCCTGGTGATCAATGCGTTTTTTGAGCATCGCCTGGATATTCTTCTCCAGAAAGTGGGAAAGTTCCGTGTTTTCACTGTAAACCACCGCAGGACACAGCGACGCTCTTTTGCTGAAAATGAAGAAACACACAGTGCCGGAGCGCGGCCAAAGCTGCCCTGTCCAGTTTATAGAAACGAATGACCTTCACAATTCGATTCTTTCCTGGAGGGCTATCATGCGCGGAGGTCTGTCGTTGACGTACCGGCTCGTTCCGCCGGAGAACCAGCGACCTACTTGGGAGCGGGATTACTGGGCGATGCGCGAGATGTTCTACCGGTAGCCGCCTGAATTTGAAGAGTTGCTTAGCGCCTTGCGGGTGCTTGAAGACGAGATCAATTCGATTCGGTAAGGTGGGAATTTGTCGCAGGTGGCAGAGTCTTAATGGGTATATAGGAAGGGGGAGGATCGATCCTGAAATCAACACAATCGGTGTCTATTTAGAGGCTTCGCGCTGCTTCTTCTTTTGACGCAGTTCCATCAGCAAGCGCGTACACTCCGCACATTTGAAAACATGCAGATCGTTGAGAGCGGCTAGCGTTACATTGCCAGGATCGTCGACCAAACTCTTCAAGACTTCTGGCTCTGGACATCCCTTGCGCTCTGGGTTGGGGTAGTGAGCGAGAACGTGCTCCTGAAGTTTCTCAAACAGAAGCGTGTCGTTGTCGTCGTCGAGGGGTGATGAATGATTCTCAGCCACGGCTTCCTTTCCAACTGCGCACAACATTGCAACAATTAAGTCTCATGAATTTCATCCTCCAGTTTCTTGCGGATTCTGTCGAGCGCCCTTTTGCACCGAAGACGTACAGCGGCGTCCGAGGTTCCGAGAACCGCGGCTACTTCGCTCCATCGAGATCGGCTATATCTGAGTAAAAGTGCGATACGAACGTCAGGCGGTATGTCGTGCAAGATTCTATCCAAGTCTATCGCGGAATCAACCAACGTATGTGGATTTTGAGCA
>Ga0187863_10000959_pt1 | contig 23738 bp, 17 predicted proteins | sample June2016WEW_11_1_FD_132975 | JGI IMG/M metagenome (GOLD analysis project Ga0187863, IMG submission 132975) | Peatland microbial communities from SPRUCE experiment site at the Marcell Experimental Forest, Minnesota, USA - June2016WEW_11_10 | ecosystem: Environmental > Terrestrial > Soil >...
CCGGGAAAGAATGCGGTGTTGTAGGTTGCTACCGCCTGCTGCAACACGGGCAGGAGGCCTTGCCGATAGGTCGGATTGGAACTTGTGGCCCAGCTTTGCAGTCGCGGCACATCGTTCCGGGTGATCCACAGGCGTGGATGGCTGCTGACCGGATACGGGACCGATTCCGGTGGGTTGTCTCGGTTCATAGAACCATGCGTGAATCCCGCGAGCGTTCTCCGGCCACCCACCGCGGCGGTCACGGCATAGCCCTTCAGGCAGAGCAGAAGAGCACAAAGGGCGAATGGGCCAAGGGCCAGCAGCCGACTGCACATCCGAGTCATACCTGTAGATGGACTTGGGATCATGAAGCGCCTCGATGAGTTACGTCGATGGGTTCCGCGAAAGGCTTACGCGAAGCGAACGCGAGATCATGGGTGAGCGGCAGGACGTCTATAGAGACGCATATAACTCTGGTACATGGCGTCGGGAGTGAAATTCTCCTCATAGCAGCGAGACGCCGTCTGCCCGATCTGGGGAAGCTCGTGGCTGCGGAGTGCGGCCTCGCAGAATGCCTTGGCCATGGCTTCAGGATCAGACGGCCGGACTGGCATAACCCCTCCTGACAGGCGCGCTATTTCCCCCATTCCACCAACGTCGGTGACAACCGCCGGCAGCCCAACCGACATCGCTTCGAGCAAGGACATCGGCAAACCCTCGCTGGTGGATGACATCACAAACAGGTCGGCCGACGCCAGGAATGATGAAACATCGCCCTGTTCTCCGAAGAATGTAACGCCATCGGTAAGTGCGAGGACGTCCCGCAGAGCTCGAAGATCGGGTCCGAGCGGCCCATCGCCGACGATCCAGAGGTGCAGACCGGGAATCTTCGTCCGCGCGATCGCGACGGCGCGGAGCATCGTGGCCTGATCCTTTTCTACCACCAAACGCCCGACATGCAGCAGCGTGAAACCAGGTTTGGGTCGCGGAACAGCCGCCACATTGGCCGGAGAAGCTCCATTGTAGACATGAACGATCTTGTCGCGAGCAGCCAGGGGAGCTCCCAACAAATTGGTTCTCGTGCTCTGGGAGACTCCAACAACCCAATCGCAAAAGCGTGAAGCGACCGCGAACCTCAGCTCAGACTTTAGTTGATAAGGCGGCTTGACCAGGCCGTGCCGGGTCGCCACAATCGTTTTGACCCCGGCGAGACGTGCCGGCAAGGCCCCCAGCACGGCCGCGGTCGTGTTATGACAATGCACGACGTCGGGCGTGGAAAGCTTAAACGCGCGGTATAGGCTGCGCATTAGACCAAGAGCTGACCGAGCGTGGTGGAGAACGACATCAAAACCTTCGTCTCGTAGTTCCTCTCCGACCCTGCCAATCAAGAAGAGGCAGTGCACCGAAACGACCTGATGCCTGGAACGCTGTTGCCGGCACAGCATCGCCGTGAGCTTCTCCGATCCACCCACGACCAAGCTGTCGTTCACGTGGGCGATTCGGAGTGCAGCTGTCGGCCTAAGCATCGCTAGTACCATCTCCAAACTTCCACAACGGTTGATCGGGTACCAGAAAATTGACGAGGCGCTCGTACCAGATTCGGACCGGAACGGGCACAAGAGCGGAAAGAGTCAGCAGGCGTCGACGATCATCTTTCTCGAGCATCTTAAGCGCCCGGCCCATGACTAAAAACACGACCAAACCGGTCGGAACAGCGACAGCCAGCTTCACAAAGGCCCCCAAGGGCGTGTTTACGACTGCAAGCACGGCCACGGCCATCGCCAATGTTGCCGCCAGGAGCCTCAGCAGAGCCGATCCATTGATCTGAACCGGATAGCGAGTCAGAACGCGCGACCAAATGATTGTCGCGGCAAGTGTCTGAGCAATCCCGTTCGCCCACGCCGCGCCGCTGGCGCCATACCTGGGAATCAATAGGATATCAGCGGCTATGTTGATGGCTGCTGCGACCGAACCAAACTTCAAGACGAATCCAACATCGTCGGCCGAGTACAGCAACGTTTGGGCCGGAGTCAGGACCGCCGTGGGAAGACCCAGAAGGGCGACCACGACAAAGACCGGAATAGCCGGGAGGTATTGGGACCCGTACACAACCCTTATAAAGGGACCGCTGACACAAGCGACCCCGACGATGATCGGAAGTGCCCCCAACAAAAGGTACATGAAAGCATGCGACGTGATCTTAAACAGGCTGGCCTTGTCACGACCGCTCTCGGCCATCTGCGTGGCGGCCAGCGAGTTCGCAAACGCCTGAGCTGGCAGCATGAGCCGGTCAATTAAGCTGAAGCAGACGGAGAAGAAGGCCAGCTGGCGGATATCGGACTGCAGCAATTTAAGAAACAGGACGTCCGAGCGGTCCCAAACTACGATCTGAACCAGCATCAGCCCAGCGCTGCGCCCGGAGAAGGCAAACATCTTCTTGCGGATGTCTTCGGGGACCGGGACGTCCGCCACCGACTCCATGGACTTCAACACCGGAACGATTTTAACAACCAGTTCGGCGCAGCAGGACAGGAACGTGCCCGCTGCGATGCCCACAAGGTCCCACCGGAGCAGGAGACTAAGCGTAACGGCGATCACGTAGATGGCAGCTCTCACAAACGCGCCCCGCGCGTTGAAGACCGATTTCTCTGCGGCCGTGTTCACCTGGGAGGGGATGAAGGTAACCATATTGGGAATGATAGCTAACGCCAACAGGGCCGAACAGACACGATACGCAGGGTCAATGACCGTGAAAACGGCGACCATGCCGAGCGCCGCCAAACACGATGACAAAACTGTCTGAGCGCGCAGGTTGTAGAAGAAAACGGCGCGCGCAAGCTCGGGTTGCCCCCTGCCCAGGAACTGTCCGTAGTACTTGAAAGTTGTAAGAGGAAGGCCGAGCGAGCCGATCGAGCACGTGACGCTGCCCAGCCACAGAATCAGATTAAAGTAACCAAGCCGCACCGGCCCAATCACTCGGGCAATGAACACGGTCGTCAGGGCCGTGGCCGCGAGCATAATCACGACTTCCAAACCCATGAATAGGAAGTTGCGCCCGATTATCTTCGTATTACTGCGCGCGGGCAGGTTCGACATGACGGTTGGCATATCGGTGGGCAAGACATGTCTCAACTGACGAAAAACGGACTTCTGCAGGGCCGTAGGCAAGCAGCCGATGCCGTTGAGACTTTCTTCCGGCCTGGAATGGTTCTACAGCGATTGTGGGTGCAAGGACCTAACGAAGTCTCACGACGACATAGATAAAGAGAATACCCGCCGCCTCGGTTGCCATCGTAAAAAGGATCCAACGACGGTGATCCTGTGTTCTGTCATCGGATCGGTGGATCGCGATCGTAGCAGTGGCCAGGCCCAGAACTAGAAACGTGGTGGTGCTGTAGCTGCGGGACAAGAACCAACTGGTCGCTATGAGCGAGATCAGTCCTAAATACACGGCCATGACCCAGTGGGTTGGCAACAACGATCGCCTCCGGCCCCCTGGCGCCGGCGGTGTTTGACTCTCGTCGTCGCTCGTTTCCTCCGCCGTGTGTGGGTGCACGATGCTGCCCAGTTCTAGGGCCGTTGTAACCAGCAGCGCCACCCAGATCGTGCTCCCTACCAGTCCGAGCTCGGCCAGACACAGCACCAGGGAATTATGTGCCGTGAGGTAATTGTTGTGCTCGGAAAAGGCGCCATATCCGACTCCGAACACGGGAGCGCTCTTAAACATTTGTAGCCCACTGGACCAAGCCTCGAGGCGGTCCTCACCGTCGTTGATAGAGATACCGCGGCCTCCAGAGAAGTTCAGCGCTAACATTGCAACGACGATTGCACCGGCCAGAATGATCGACAAGGTTGTTGACAATTTGTTGCGGAGCGCCATCAGTGTCAGGACCGCTAGTCCCACGATCGCACCGCGAGAATGGGTCAGATAGATAGCCCAGAGAAGCACGGCAGACGTTGCCAGCGCCAGTGCCAATTGGGTTTTCAGTTGGTGGCGCCGCCAGAAGATAAACGCGAGCGGCATGGCGACAATCAGTATCTGAGCAAGGTCATTCGGATCATTGAGGACACCCATGCCGCGAATTTGAAGGAACTGACTCACAAATTCATCGTGAACAAAGACGCCTCGCTCCTGTATGAAAGTCGTTCCGAGAAACCCTGCGTAGTATCCACACATGGCCTCGACCGCAACGAACAGGCATGACGAAACAATCGCTCCCATAAGAATTCTTAGCCTGCGAATGGTGGTAACGTTCGCGACGATGAAGAAAAATAAAGATACGGCCGGCAAAAACGCCAACCAACTCTGAACAGCTCCTCCCAACCAACCATTGGTCGCGCGCGACACGGCGATTGCCATCGTGAACCCGACCAGTAGAAACGTTTGCGTGGAAGACCACAGATTTCTGTGGCCCAACAATTCGGGCAGGGAAACGACAACAATGACGGTGGTAAGAGCCACCATAGGACGGTACTCACCTGCCCATGGCCCCAGCTGGGTCGGTGAAATAATGGTTAGGACAACATACAGGATGGTCAGTGCGAATCCCATGGCTAACTCACCACGTTATGCGCGGTTTCCGGCCTGTGCCCGTCGTCCAACGCTTTCTGGATACTGCATGGTTGGGCCGTGGCCTTGGGCACAACCAGCTTCTTGGTCGCTGTTGCGTCCAATTCCTCTCGCATCGCTGCGAACGATCTTCGAAGGCCTTCCGCGGTCGGCACGATTGGTTGCCACCCGATGGACCGAAGCTTCGAGTTGTCGAACCGATTCCCCCCCCAAAGTGTCGCGACCCTATATGGGGTAAGCACTGCCGGCAACTGACCTTTGGAATAGGTGTGATACCGGACCAGCATGCGGGACAGAAGGCGCATACCGAAATAGGGAACTGACAGGGAGCGAATCTGTGTGACTTGCTTCTGGTAGGCGCGCAGGTACTCGCGACACGTCGGGAGGTCGTCGTCATGTACGTTGTATACCTGACCGGAGGCTTGCTGGTGAGTTCCGGCAACAATCACGGCTTCCGCGCAGTTGTCGACGTAGGTCAATGGAAGGATATTGCGGCCACCGATATGAAAGTGCCGCTGGCCGATCGTCAGGCCCACGCGATCTGAGAAATGGCCCCCGCCCGGGCCATAGATGACGCCGGGACGCAAGACTACGAGTTGGAATCCAGTGCGCCGCTGGTATTCCCAGAAAAGGCTTTCTTGGTGCAATTTGGCGCGCGAGTACGGGTCGCGCCACTGCGGATGTGGCTCGATCGGGGTGTCCTCGCGCACTAGGGCGCCCTGACACAGTCCGGCTACCCCGTAAACCCCCATGGAACTTACCAGAACAATACGCAAGGGGTCGCGACCGGCAACGGAGTCCAAGAGATTTCTGGACGCGATCACCGAATCCAGAAACAGATCGGCAGCATCACCCCTCAGGCCGGCGGCAAGGTGAAAAATAAGTCCTACCCGATCGGCCGCCCGGGCCGCATCATCCTTGTACTTAAGGTTCGCGACGCAATACTCAAGGATGGCCTGCGGATATTGTCGCCGCAACAGGTCGAGTTTCGAGCTCTTCGTCCGACGTCGCAGATTGCAGCGAATGTCAGTGTAACCGCGGGCGAGAAGGCGCTCCACAACGGCCGTTCCCAGGAAGCCTCCGGCACCGGTGACCAGCACCTTCATGCCAGGATCCCCGGGTACATCTGCGCAACAATTTGGTCCATGAGTTCCGACACGCGCAATATCTCCGCGTAGGAGATAGGAACGGGAGTGTCTTCCAGTATGCTGTGATAAAAGGCCGACAACAATCGGCTCAATCCCGCGAAAAAGTGAAAGCGCGACGCGGCAAACTCGCAAACATTGTGACTTGCTGCCCGAAACAGCCGCCCGCTCGACTGGAAGGGCGGCAACAGACGGCCCAGTGAGGTAGGGACCGTTTGCGATGGCTCGACCAGCATCGTGCGGAGCCTATAGTCGGCGCAAACGGAATTGCGGGTGCCATAGACACGAAGAAAGTGCCCAATGGGACGCGCGTGAGAGCAGAAGGTCAAGTATGCCGAGACCCGACCGGCCAGGATCATCACCCGAAGTTCATCGAGAATGTCATTGGTGTCGTCATAGTCGCCACGCGGCCGCCGCCGGTAAGCGCGAGCGAGAACTTCGGGAGCTTCATCGGGAAGGAATGGAACGACCTTGTTGATGACATGGTCGATCACATTGTGAAATAGCTGACCGGGCAGGTGATGGACCCAGTGACGATCGTCAGCGAGAAGAGCCTGACAAAATCTGTCCGACAGATCATATCCGTAATAGCTCTCAAGATGGACGGGCTCGCCAAGTTCACCGCTCGCAACAAAGTCCCTGAGCGCCAAGCCCGGCGCCTCAAAGTTGTTCCAGTAGTTAATCGTTAGCTTTCGCCCGGCCCTCTGAACGCACTCGATCAGACGCCGGCCATCCTCGGCATTGAGTGCCAAGGGCTTCTCCAGAAATACGTGGCAACCAGCCTTGGCCGACTTCTGTGTCAGTGCCAGGTGAGAGTGTGGCGGTGTGGCGATGTGAATGACATCGATCCGTTGCTCGGCGAGCATGCGATCGAAATCGGAATACCAGCGGGGGATGGCGTACCGCATGGCGAGTTCCTTGGCGAGCAGCGGCTCAAGGTCGCAGACCGCTACCACACGCGCGCAGTCGAGCTTTCGAATTTCGTCGGCGTGACCATCAGCGATCTTTCCACAGCCAACGATGCCAATGTCGAGCATCCGATCCTTTCACGCTTTCATGCCGGTCCTTCCGGTCGAGAGATTCCCCCGCCGGAGGTCGACTAAACGGGAATCGTGGCCTCGCGAGAGGATGTCCCGACACTTGACGCCGGAGCCGGTATCGCGATGCCGTACAGCGAGCCTATTCCGTAAACGACATGGGTAAGGCCGAAGACCAAAGGGGCCAATAGGAAGTAGCGCGGGTCCCGTTCCCTGCGAACCAGAGCCATCGTGCTTATGACACTTCCTACGGTATACGCACCCAAAATCCCCCCCAGGGAGACCTCACCGGCTCGCGTGAACCAAGCGGTTCCGATCGAGAGAGCCAGGGCCGCTACAAAGATCACAGGGGCAAAGTTCCTTGGAGAAAGCAGCGACCTCCCGACAAGTTTTCCGGCATGGAAAGGCCAGAACCCCATCCGAAAAGTCCAGCGGCAATATTCGAAGAAATTGCTGCGGGCATAGTACGTACAGCTGATTTCCGGAGCCAGCAGGATCCTTCCGCCCGCGCCGCGCAGACGCTGATTGAATTCCCGATCTTCTCCGACCCGCAAGGCCTCATGATAGAGGCCGACTTTTTCAAATACTTCTCGGCGATAGCATCCACCCCAGACCGAATCAACCCAGGCGGGTCCCGAACCACCGCGATGATAGGAGGCCGCACCAGCTCCAAATCGGTGAGACGACACGTAGGCGATCAGTCTTCCGATGACAGTGTTGTGTCTTGGCTCGGTAGAACGCACTCCGCCAACATTGTCGGCTTCTGGGTAGCTCTCGGCGTAGGCAACGCACTTTGAAACGTAATTTCTGGGGTACCGAGCGTGCGCCCCGGCGATCATCACCAGGTCGCCCTTCGCAACCCGGATGCCCTCATTGGCGGCCGTGGCGGGGATCTTTTTCGGATTGTCTACCAGCTTGATGAACGGATACTTTTCCAAATAGGACCGAACGATGGCCCGGGTTCCGTCCTGACTCATCCCGTCTGAGACCAGCACCTCCAGACGGTCTTTGGGATAGTCGTTGGCCACGAAAGAGTCCAAACACTCTGCGATGAAGTCTTGCTCGTTGCGACAAAGCACGATGATCGAGATCGAGGGTAGGTGTTTCATATTCGTAGGTGAACATCCACAAGACCCATCGGTCGAATGGACGGAGATGACATGCAACTCGGTGGTCGCTATGGGGAGAGGTGTGATCGAACCACAACGATGCGCGATTGAAAAAATAAGAATGACGTTGTTTGGCTATCCCACGTTTGACCGAAGGGCGCACTCTGCCGGTGCCACTATGTCAGAGCCGTATTCAGGAGGTAGCAGCCCGACCTTGATGTAGCGTTCCGATTCAAGCCGGACAAAATCCAGCGCTGACACCCAACGATCGTTCCAGTCCGATCTCTGTTCGATCAATTTCCAGAAAATCCGCTCGATCTCCCGGGGCAATTGGCCGGCTCCAAAAGCGGTCGGGTGCCACAGCAGAGAGATGCCTCCCGGTCCGTACTGCCTGCTGTTAGAAAGTACGCGCGCGACGCGATCGAACCAGTCTGCTGGCGGGGTTCCTGCAGAGACCAGCCCTATCTCCATAACCGCCAATGGTATCTCGAGGAAAGTCGATGCCTTCTCCGATGCGAAGTTATAGGGAGGGAAGGCGAAGCACGCACCGGCACGGAAGCCGCTGTGGTCCCACCCAACAGACGTATCGTAGAGTGCCCCGGATTGCTCCACGGCCGGAATCAGACGGTCCAGTGTGAAGCGCAACCAATGCTGCCTGTTCCCGCGGGGTCTGAACCCCTCGGCGCGCAGCTGCTTGAATTCGGCGGTTAACCCGCCTGGCTCATCGAGGCTGTTATAGGAGCCGTGGAGCGCAACCTCCATTCCTTGGCGCTCGATGGTGTGCATCAATTCCCTTACAGTGGGGTCATCGATTCGATAATTGGCGTCGCGCCGGTGCCGCTGTCGCGCAATTAAAAAATAAGTGGCGCCTACGCCTTTCGATACCTCACCCCGAAGCAACTGGGGTGATTGATCGAGGGGATTGGGTCCTCCCATGGCCATCGAGAGGGCCTTGCCGGCCTGCACCGCTGCCGACGCCGCTGAGTTAAAAACGAGCAGGGAAATCAGCGAATACTTCGCCAGACGATAGAGACTGCGGAAGTAGCCCGCCGGCAGGATGTCGACATCATGCGTGTTGACCACAAGGTGAGACGTGCCTGCCATCTGAGATCTTCTGCCCGTCGGGTAGCCGGGGAGGTGCTGGCACAGCGCTTCCTCGAGAAACCGCATCGCCACCGCGGCGTACGGCACGCTAAGGTCGAGGCGATTGCGTCCGATGTAGCTGTCACGGAAATCAATCCGGCCTTGGGCGTCGCGTCCCACAATGCTGTACTCATCGGCGCACGACACCCATTCGAAAATCTCTGCGAGCCAGTCGGGTTCGGCGCCTGCGATTGGGCTGTAGAAGAGAACCGTACTTCTCGCGTTTCGTTCAAACTGCTTCGGCGGAGGAGCCGGCTCGCGAATGGAACGCGGCCGATAGAGATTGCCCAGCTCCAGTGTGGGCTGTGAACAACTCTGCCGGGAGCTGGGACCGTAGACGATCCGCATGTCTGCCGAGCCAGCCTGCCTGGTCGCAACTTTCTCATGTCGGTAGATCGCACAAAAGAGTGCAAAGGCATATTCCAGCCGAACCCGCTGCAGGTGTCCCTGCTCTGGCGAGAATTCTAGATGGATACGCACGCCGACGCCTTTGTCGTGGTCACCGGATCCTGTCGCAGCCGAACCGCCTGAATTGCCTGATACATCTGCCAGGCTGAAACGAAATATACGGCGCACCGGCGGCGGCGCGCCGCGGCGACGAGCAGATTAAACGCTGATTCGAGTTCTCCGCGCAGCAAGACGGCAGAATTTTTCTCTTGGGCCCCGTGCGTATAGAGTTTAATGAACGCGTTTGCTCCAATACGCGGCGCCAAATCGACCCAGCGGCTGGCGCGATAGGGTGTCACTCGGTTATCGCCGGCTATCTCGCCGGTTTCCATACGAGGTAGGAAGCGGTCCCTCCACCGAATTCCGAGCGGCCCGGGTATCATCAAGAGATCACCTTCGATATCACCGCCGACGCAGACAGCCGCGCCCTGGTCATAGGACTTCGGGCGATGGGGATCACCTTTGCAGTAGTAGATGGTGTTGACCATACGGGCCTGGGTTGAGGAATGACCGGATGGCATGGTGAAGTCCGCATAGCAACCGAGATCGCGCAGGATTCGAATTTCGTCTTTCAGACCGCAGCAACGGCCATCGGACCGCGAATTGTCCAGTGCCCAGCTCCCGTGAATGAAGCCAAAGCTCAAAACGCCATCGAGCTCGCGCAGCAGACCATGTTCGCGATGCAATACCTTGCAGAACGCGGTGATGCGGTCGATAAAGTCCTGACGGCCTTCGCCGTCGTGGTGCAGGTGTACTTCCACATCCGCGATTCCATGCCGCGCCATCTGTGCAAGGGGGAGGACGAGCTGCGGATGGTATTGCTCTTCCGGAAAGAAAAAGGTGTACCTCGGAGGATTTCCTGACGAATCGGGCAAACATCTGGCCGCGACTTTCGGCCACGCCGAACGCCACAATTGGACGCGTGACAGCGCGGTCTGGAAATCAACTCCCCCCCACCTGGGTTCGTAATGGTCTGCCAAAGTAACCCAGATGTTCTCGATCCGAGGCTGGGGACGCAAGATCTGCTTCAACCGCTGCCGGAGGTAGCCCGGCCCCCAGATGTGTGAACTGCGCAGCAGTTGTGAGGGCCTGGAAAATGCTTCTAATTTGGCTGGTTCGAGCGCGCCGATGGTGCCTTTTGCAGGTTCGTCTGCACCGGTGTTGGCGCCAGGGCTGGTGCGGGAACGTCGCGCGTCCAGAATGACCCGAGCGTACTCGGCGGCAAGACGTGGCCTTTCGTATCGCCGAATCGCTTCCCCCTCTCGCTTGTGGGGACACCTGCCGCCGCGGGTTTGGATTTCTGCCAACAGCCGCTGGATCGCCGGGATGTCGCCGGGATCCGCGCACCACCCGGCGCCGGTCTGGGCCATCACGCGCGCCACCTCCGAGTCCGGATAGCAGAGTGCGAGAATCGGCTTGCCCGTCACCAGATACTCGAAGAGCTTTCCCGGGATGTTGATGCGGTCCGACCAGGGCAGAAGCAAGACGTCGGTCTCTTCCATATACGCAAGAGCTTCCCTTTGAGGAACGAAATCGACGAGGCGGACCGAACTGCTGCGATTTTCAAAGATGCTTCGGTCAACTTCTTCGGCAATGCGGCCCACAAACCGTGTCTCGAAGCTCGACCGGACGCCGGGCAGCCCATCGAGGGCATCCAGGTAGGATTTGGGAGAGCATGGTTTGTATACCGTACCGGTATAGGTGACCACGAGCCGGTCTGTTGCGTGCGGACGCGCGCAGAATTTCGAAAACGCCGCCGGGTCATACCCGTTGGGGATCAGAACGAACTTGTGGCGTGGCTGGTCGGGGTACCGGGAGCGTGTCTTATCAAGAGCAGCAGCCGTAACGGCGACGAGTCGGTCGCAAGACTCTATCGTAGTTCGCTCGATTTGGGCGCAACGCGCGATGACCTGCTCGTCCCCTCGGAACACGAATTCCTTAACGAAATACTCAAGCCACTCATCCCGGACATCGGCGATCGTGCACAGGTGGGGGAAACACCGTTTGAGGCCGTTGGCAACCAAAAAGGCCGAGAAAGGTGGTGCGGTTACCAGCACTGTTTGAATTTTTTCCTTGCGGATCAGTTGGGAAGCACGGCGAATCGCAAACGGATACCACATCACCTGGGGATCTGGGCAAAAGAGCTGTTTGATTCTACGCGTGAAAATCGATTTACCTCTGGCCCCGACGCCACTGTCCAGGGAGTTGAGCCGCGACCAGACCGCCTTCCGCAGGCCGAAGGAGGGTTCAAAGGTCCAGGTGCGATGTACTTCCACCTGGGCGGGAATCTCGTTTACCAGTCCGGCATCCACCGCAGATACCGAGGAGCGCGCCGTGAGTACAAATACCTTGAAGCCATTTTGGGGTAAGTACCGCGCAAGACTCAGCGCACGTTGGACGTGCATTCCGCCTGCCGGCGGAAAATAGCAGCTAATGAGTAGGACCTTTTCCTGTTCCATAGGACCGAACCCGCCATTGTCGAAAGCGTTGTAGCAGAGAGGGACAAAGCATGTGGCTGTGGGCTAGCTCGCTTCGGCCACGCGATCGCAGATGTATTGACCGACAGCCTCCGGTGCGAGGTTGCAGTCAAAATACCGGAGATTGTTTTCTCGGATTTGCCGCAGTTTTTCTTGGTCCGACAGGAATACTCGGAGCAGGCCGGGGATAGCCTCGTACTGTCGCTCGCTCGCGACCCAGCCATCCGGCCCTGGGGTAGCTCCCAAACTCAGGAAGTGTTCACCCTCCTGCAGGGAAACGGGCCATTTCGACTTCGGCGGCTGATCCAGCACCGGACAGGTTCCCATCGCAACCAGATCGGTCATGCGCCACGGAGTACAGGAGTGCATGCCAAGCCGGATGATGTTCAATCTTGAATCGGCCGAAATCCTCCAGAGTTCGCTCAACTTGATGGGCGACCGGCGGCAGGGAATTCCCTGGCGCTCAAATCGCCGAGCGATTTTTGACACATCGCCGGCGACCAGGTAAGCCGTAAGGAATTTGCGGCAATCACATTTGGCAACGGCCTCCAGCAGACGGAGGTTATGTTCAATGCCCGAAACCTCATCTGCCCCGCCCCAGACGCGGACGACAAAGCATAGGTCGTAGGATGGCTCCACATTTCGAAGGGCCCTCAACCGGTGCAGGTGACCTAACAGAAGAGGATTGCCATTGTACAAAGACAGCACTTTGCGAGGATAGTCCCGCATCGTCCAGAAATTCGTTTTGAAATAAATGTCGCTCCAGTCGAGCAGTTGGGTGCTTACGAAATCCCCGGCATCGTGAGCGTCGATGCACACCTTTGTGCGACGGCCGTCGGCCATGCGAAAAACATATTGTCCCACGAGAGGATGAAAGAAACACGCAGGGGGCGCCTGTTGGCCGCCCATGGCGGAAGCGAGGTGGTCAATCGGACGTTCGACAAATGGCTGAAACCCTCCGAGCCATCGCCTGAGCCTGAAGGAATGGCGCACCCTGCGAAGCGATCGGAGCAGACGCGGGAATCTCGATAACGAGTAATCGTTAAAGACCGCCTGGATTTGCTTCAGGGCGGCGCGGATTCCGTGGTGGTAGTAAGCCTGATAGAGGTCATAGCGATAATCGTAAGGCTGTAGGGGCGCATCAACCGCTGCGAACTGACAAAAAGGGTGCAGCGATAGCTGATTTTCGTGGGTCATGGGAAAGGTCTGGAGCCAGGGTTGGTCAGTTGGTCTGCGGATTCCTGCGCCGCATCGGGTCTAGGCGATGGAACAGGTCTTCATGCTCCGACCAGGTGCGGTCGATCCGGAATCGTTGGGCCACCATCGTCCGACCACGGGCGCCGATCTGCGCCAAGTCCGTGGAGCGGGCCATTGCAATCATTTGCAGCGCCAGCCCATTTACGTCACCAGGTTCTGCAAATCTCGCATTGCAGCCTTCCATCGCTGCTTCATGAATCCCCCCCGCTCGCGTCGACACGATCGGCAAGCCCGCGGCCATGGCTTCTAGAATGACGATGGGAAGGCCCTCGTTGAGAGAGGCCATTGCAAAAATGTCCAGTCCTTGCAAAAAGTCAGGCATGCCCCGGAGAGCACCGTGGAGAATGACCTTATCGCTCAAGCCTAGTTTGTCAATAAACGCTCGAATTCGAGAATAGAGCGGCCCGTCTCCGGCCACGTGCAGCTCCGCATGAGGCAACGACCTTGCGGCTCGGGCAAACGCGGCCAGCAGAGTGAAATGATCTTTTACCGGCACCATTCGGGACGCTGTGCCGAAACGGATGCGGGGATGGGCCGAGCCGGGCCGAGCCGGACAACACTCAAATCGGTCAAGAGGCGCGCCGTTCAATATGACGTGAGTCTTGTGGGCGGGAACGCCTCGATGCTCGACGAAGAACTGCCGGGTTGTTTCCGAGATGAAAACAACCGCATCGGTCCAGCGCAGGGTTGCCCGATAAATCATGTCGGCCTTCTTGTCCGGCGATTCCGGCGTGATGGCATATCCTGTGTTTTGTTCCCGGATTTGCATCTCCGCACGGTGTCGCGTATTGACGATCACCGGTACCCCTGCCAGTCTCCCGGCGACGACACCGTAGTGGTGCACCAGGTGGTTGTGGGTGTGGAGCACGTCCGGCCGATCCCTCTTTAGCGCTTCCATGATCGTGCGAACGGTCCCGGGCGATGGACCCCTTGACTTATGAAATGCCCGCACACGAATTTCCGAGGCTTCCGCTTCCTTGACGAAATAGCCTGGATGGGTCAGGCAATAGATCAGGGGAGTGTGTCCGGCGTCTTTTTGGCAGCGTGCCAACTCCACGGCCAGCCTCTCGACGCCGCCAAGTTCCAGATTGTTCACCAACTGAACGATTTTCACGGATTCTCCCGGCGAGACCTTTGCTTTGCCCGATGTCCTTGGAGCTGCAGCGCGCCGCCTGGTGCTGGCTAGTACATCACGTAAATAGCGTCCGACAATTCCTTGCTCATCGCGGTTCTGACCGGATATTTGAGGGCTTCTTCGACGAGTCCAACCAACACGGGTGTGAGCGTCGTCGCCGCTGCGGGTCCAAACCATCGACTCGTTAGATCTCGCACAAATGCTCGCGGGGCTGGTTTGTTCTCAAGCAGGGCGGGAGGGAACTCAAACAACCGCGCCCGCTCGCTCCGTTCATCGGCCGCGACCCACGTGCTCAAGCCATCGGGCAGGGAACGGTGGATGAGGGTCTGGTTCTCGCGGCGTATTTTCTCTGCGACGGGCCAGAAACCCTTATGGAACCATCTGCGGATCGATTTAAGAAATGCTTCGGGATGATCTTCACCGGAGTCATCGGCGTCTTGCTCTTCGAGACCTTCGGCCCGGAATGCCTCCGAGGGAGGTTGCTCGGACCGGGCGAGCACGAAGTTGCCAAGGGCCAGAACGTCCATCTCGGTTCGCGCGAAGCAGCGGTATGCATCCTGTGGTGTGCAGACGATCGGCTCTCCCCGTACATTGAAGGATGTGTTGACGAGAACAGCGCAACCAGTTTTGTTGCGGAAGGCTTCAATCACATCGTAGAATTCCGGGTGATTTTCTCTCCGAACCGTTTGAACCCGAGCGGAATAATCCACGTGCGTTACCGCCGGTATGTCGCTTCTGACTTGCCGGACGACGGGCAATAGATCGTCGTCTTCGCGGGCAGCAGGATCCGGTGCAGGTATACACCGCGCTTGCTTCACCGGAGCGACGAGCAACATATGCGGGCTCTCGCAGTCCAACTCGAAATAGTCTGAAGCGGCTTCCGCCAGAACCGCGGGAGCGAAAGGCCGGAACGATTCTCGGTACTTGACGCGGAGGTTCAGATCGGTCTGCATCTTCGCGTTGCGCGGATCGCCCAGAATCGAGCGGGCGCCCAGCGACCGCGGGCCATATTCCAGTCTGCCGGAGAAATGCCCCACGACCTTTCCCTCCTCCAGGCAATTGGCTAAGAACGCGGAGCGCTCGCTACCCGCCATATACCGGTAGGGATAGCCAAAGGTCTCCAGATAGGATCGGATCTCATCATCGCCGAATGCAGGCCCGAGATAAGAGCCACCTTGCACAGACGGGCCCGTGGAACAGATCTTGCGCGGTTGGCCCCAATAGGTATGGTAGACATCCAGCGCTGCGCCTACCGCGCCGCCGGAATCGCCGGCCGCAGGTTGAATCCAGATATCTTCGAAGGGGCCCTCCCGCAAGAGCCGCCCGTTTGCGACGCAGTTTAGGGCTACTCCACCGGCAAGGCAGAGCTTCTTTTCGCCCGTCAACTTCTTGGCGGTCCTGGCCATTCGCAACAGAACTTCCTCGGTCACCACCTGGATCGAGCGCGCCAGGTCCATTTCGCGCCTCGTGATACGGGATTCCGGCTGTCTTCTCGGGCCACCAAACAGTGCGGCGAACGCTTCATTGGTCATCTCCTGTCCGTCGAGAAAGCCGAAATAGGAGAGGTCCAATTGCAGGGACCCATCTTCGTTCAGGCCTAACAACTTGTTCAGGATCGTATCGACGTAACGCGGGCGGCCGTAGGGTGCCAGGCCCATCATTTTGTATTCTCCCGAATTCACCTTGAAACCGGTGAAATGGGTGAACGCCGAATACAGCAAGCCCAAGGAATGCGGGAATCGCATCTCCTTGAGTACCTTGAGATCGCTGCCTTGGCCGGCGGCGATGGACGCAGTGGCCCATTCTCCGACGCCGTCAACGGTTAGTACGGCAGCTTGCTTGAAAGGTGACGCAAAGAAAGCACTGGCGGCGTGCGAGCGGTGGTGGGCTCCCTGCAGTATGAGTCCGTCGTAATGCATGTCGTGTCGAATGAAGTGGGGAGTGCGCAATATCGTTCGCAGCCAGGACGGCATTACCTGCGTCCACATTTTCAGCGCGCGGGAACCATCGACGGCCATCATCGAATGGCAGATCCGTTCAAACGTGAGGGCGGCATTGTCGTAGTAGACGACGGCCGAAAGATCGCTTGCATCCATCCCAGCTTCTTCGAGGCAGTAGTTGATGGCTTGATTGGGGAAGCGGCGGTCGTTTTTGACGCGCGTGAACCGCTCCTCCTCTGTGGCTGCCACGATCTGGCCGTCGCGGATGATGCTCGCCGCTGAATTGTGATAGAAGCAGGAAATTCCCAGTACGGTAGTCGCTGTGTCGCGGCGCGGGCCAACCACCGAACAGGGCTTTTGTGGCTGGGACGGTGACACCGCGGGTTCCGGCAGCAGGCCACGCTTTCGAATAAATGTGGCCAGCTCCTGGGAGACCAGTTTGTGAGCAAGGGGCGTGAAGTGCGATCCTATTTCATAGTGCAGGAGTTTTCGGGTGTGCCAGGGAAGGCGACAGAGCGGCGTGCTCACGTCGGCCACGTGAACGCCCGCTGCGGGAGCGTCCAGGGAGGCGAATAGCTTCTGGTAAATTGGTTCAACTCCACGAAAATAGAATTCCTTGGTAGGAATTGGAACGATCACAACCGGCGTGGCGTTGGCTTTGGTTATGAATTCCTGGAGGATGGCTTTCATCAGTTTCCATCCCGCCGTGTCAGGCGAGGTGATGTCGACATAGGGCTGAATCTCGAACAAGCGGTGCAGCTTGCTGACGATTTGTGATCCACTGTCTTCCAGCCAGCGGGAGTGGCGAATCTTGCCAAGGGCGGGAACCTGCTGATAGAACCTCACCGCCTCCCGATACCAGCGGCCTTCTTGCTTGCCTTTCGCGACGAAGCAGTCACCTGCTCGGCTCGGTCTGGCGAGGGGAACTGGCACTTGCCGGAGTTCCAGATTTCCATCGACGATTTCGAAATAGGGCTTGGGAACAAGAAGCGGGCTTCCTGTGACCCGGTCGATGGTTGGGCGATGGGCGACCTGGATGCGGTGAAAACTGTCGATCTGCACGCAAAACATCAGTAGGTCTGCTTCGACCGAACTCGCGAACTTTTCGTATACGAGCAGGTGCTGATCGGCTCCGCTGCCTGGAACACCGTAGTTCTGGACCTCTGCGCCGAGCAAGGCCCCCAGCCGGTCTGAGTAACGATCTTCGTTGCAGACGTCATCGCCCGCGGTGTAGGAATCACCAAACATCAGGATGCGAGGCCTGCTTCCGCGCTTGGCTTGGAAATCGAAATTCGAACGGAAGCCATTCGCATTCGTAACAACCGTGTAGCCACCCGCCTCTCCGGGAATACGAGCCTTTTGGTTAGGCACGAAGATGTGCCCAACGAAGGGGTCATGCCGGATGAGCATGCGGTGCGTACGTTCGGTAAGGAGGAACATTTGCAAGAGCCCTACGAGGCCCAATCAGAGGCGGTTCTTGGCCTGCTCTCCGGCTGCTCCTTCGCGCGTGGAGGGAACCAAGGCTACCCTTGGGCTCCTCAGGAAACGTGCGATTTCATCACCGGCCACCTGATGTCCCACCGGTGAAGGATGAACCGGATCGATGCTGATGGATTGGTTGCGCAAGAAGAGTTGTCCGCGATCCGCTTTCCGCATTGCCGGCAGCAGATCGAGGACCGGTACGCGGATGTCAGCCCCCATCTGCCCGATCCAGCGCTGGGGCTGTCCATTGAGCGCTTCAGGACCTAAGTAGAGATGTAGAAGCCTTTCATACATCTGTAGGGATTGCTGTGACAGCTGGGGCTCCACCGGGAAAACCACGATTCCCAACCGCTGCCCATGCGCTCGGGTGAAAGCCTCTATCCGCCGGAGGTATTGATTTACCCGCTGGCGAGCTTTTTCCTGTTCGGGGGACGGTGGCTCAATGGCTAAAAACCCAAATCCCTCGTTGTCTTTGAGATGCAGAACATTGAACCGATAGAGGAGCGACTTGGTAGGCACGTACATCGCGTTGTAGAGGTAGGAGTGCTGTAGCAGATATCCATTCGCAGATCGAAACGCGCTTTTCTGGGCCTGGCCCTCGACCGGTTCTGGATCGAGTAAAGGATCGATGTCGTTGAGCGCCATGCAGACCAAAATGAGATCGGGCTGCAAGGCGGGGGCCTGATGCTCGATGAAGTGCGTGTAGTACTCCAACCCGGTTGCCGGGACGCCCGCGTTTATGACTTCATATCGCATACCCGCCGGAGCTGATGCGTTCAAGTCCCGCTCCAACACCTGTAAGAACGTATCCTCGGCTCGCACACCATAGCCAAAAGTAATTGAATCGCCCACGCCGATAATGCGAAACACGCCGGGGGGCTTGGCGATGGAGGTATCGCGCCCACGTAACCCCAGATTGTTGATGACTACCGGAGCGCCCACATAGGACTCTTGGTGGGAACCGGGCCGGAAGCTCCATGCGGATTTACGAAATGTATGGTCATCGAACGAGGTAAGCTGTCGATGGCCGAAACGAGCCACACATTCGCCCACCGCCAAGGCCGCGATGAGTCCGAACAGCACCAGGGCCACATTGGGCAGCCAGGTATGGCTCTTTGAGGGCCGAGTTGTTATGGAAACCTGCGCGGTGTTTGCATTCATCATGGTCAGTCCTTTTCCAGTGAAGAAGCGTAATGATTGGCCAGCGCTTTCTGCTGCCGGTGTTTCCGGAGAAAGCAATTGCCAATGGCAAGTACATCGATCTCGGTGCCCATGAAGCATCGGAAGGCATCTTCCGGCGTTCCAACGATCGGTTCACCGCGGACATTGAAGCTCGTGTTCACCAAGGCGGGGCAGCCCGTGCTCTGTTTAAAGGCCCTGAGTAACTGGGCGTACCGCGGATTTGTATCGCCGTGTACCGTTTGAACGCGCGCCGAATAATCAACGTGCGTCACCGCCGGGATTGTGGAACGCGGAACGTTGAGCTTATCGATTCCGAATAGGTTTTGCTGTTCCGGTGTCATCTCCAGCTGCCTGCATTTGGCAACGGGCGCGACCAGCAGCATGTAGGGACTATCCACGTCGAGATCGAACCAATCCGAGAGATCTTCGCGAAGGATCGATGGCGCAAAGGGACGAAAGGACTCGCGATATTTGACTTTGAGGTTCAATACCGATTGCATGCACTGAGAACGAGCGTCTGCCAGAATCGATCGTCCTCCCAAAGCTCGCGGACCAAACTCCATCCGGCCCTGAAACCAACCGAGGGCCTGCCCGGATTCCAAAGCCTTCACGCACTCGGCAATCAAACACTCATCGCCCAGGACTTCAAAGGTGGCTCCCGCCGCCCCGAGACGGCGCTCGATCTCCGTCTGCGAGAAGTCCGGGCCTAGGAATGCGCCATTCATGGAGTCCCGGGTTCCATGGAGGTCCCGATCGCGTTTAAAATGAAGGTGATAGGCGGCCAGTGCTGCGCCTAAAGCGCCTCCTGCATCTCCCGAAGCTGGCTGGACCCAGATCTGATCAAAGTGCCCGTCGCGCAGCACCTTGCCGTTGGCGACGCAGTTCAGGGCACATCCTCCAGCAAGACAAAGGTTGCGCAGCCCGGTCTCCCGGGCAATGAAGCGGGTCATGCGCAACACGACCTCTTCGAGAACCACCTGGATCGAGGCGGCGAGGTCCATGTGTAGTTGGATTAATAAATCAGTTGGCTTGCGGGTGGGGCAGCCGAATAGCTCCTCAAACGCGCCGTTTGTCATGGTCAAGCCAGTGCAAAAGTCGAAGTACGACAGGTTCAGCCGAAAGGAGCCGTCGGGTTTAAGGTCGAGCAGCTTATCGAAGATGACCTGCGCGAATTTGGGCTCTCCGTAGGGAGCTAGGCCCATCAACTTGTATTCCCCGGAATTTACCCTGAAGCCGGTGTAGTAGGTGAACGCCGAATAAAGCAGGCCCAGGGAATGGGGGAAATGCAGCTCCTTGACGACCTGCAGGTTCTTGCCTCTGCCAATGGCAATCGAGGTCGTAGCCCATTCCCCGACGCCATCCATTGTCAGGACGGCCGCCTCCTCAAACGGAGAAGGGTAGAAGGCACTGGCTGCATGACTCTGATGGTGTTCGGAGAAGAGTATTTTGCTGTCCCAATCCGTTTGGGAACGGAGCTTGTTGAGTTCGCGTTTCAGCGTGGAACGCTGGAAAAGCTTCTCGCGAATCCACAGCGGCATCGCCATCGTAAACGACGCGCGCCCTCTTGGAGCAAATGCGAAATATGTTTCGAGCAACCGTTCGAATTTGATGAACGGTTTCTCGTAAAAAACCACGTAATCAGGGCCCTGGCCGTCCCTTTCGCACACTTCCAGACAAAACGCCGCGGCCTTCCGAGGAAAGCTAGAATCGTGCTTTTTTCGGCTAAAACGCTCCTCCTGCGCCGCGGCGACGATCCTTCCGTCACAGACCAGGGCGGCCGCGCTGTCGTGGTAGAAGGCCGAGATTCCGAGGATTCGCATGAAGGGACGTCTAGAAGAGCGTGTAGATGAAAGGTGCAATGGCAGAGATCTGGCCGAGGATCAAAAGACCACCCAAGGCCAAAAGCACGACGAACATCGGAAGGAGCCAGAATTTCTTTCGGGCACGCATAAAATTCCAAATCTCATTCACAAACGACATGGTTCACTCTCCTGCTGGAGGGTCGCTAAAGTTGATTCCCATACGCGTCGACTAAAACTGATTGTTCATGCTGGTGGAGGCTCGGGCATTAGGTGGTTCGCGCCCAATCCAGTAGGTGGACGCCGCTCCATCAAGCCGCAGGTGAAGAGGGTCCTTCCGTCTGATGCGGTTCCACAAACCCACCGGAACAAAGCATCCATAGAAGACAAGGCCCATCACAATCGGGTTTATGACACGATGCAGTCGCAATGCGATCTTTGCCCAGAGGAGATTGGGGATATGCAAAGCCTTCGGAAAAGACAAAGAAATCCCGAAAAGCAGGCCGGCTGCCACCAGCGCCCATATTCGAACCCCGCCTGCGTGACGAAGCGGTGCTACCCCATCCAGTGATAGGAAGACTGCCCACACCAAGCCAAACGTCCGGTCTGAGGACACAGTCACTTCTGGTTTCAGGTCAAGATTCTCGTGGATCGTCGAGCTGGGCACGATTGTGATTCCCCCGGTGGCGGCTCCGCGACGCAGAGCAACTAGCGCAGATCCGCTGGAGCACCCGCCGAGCCAACATTGCCAGAAAGCAAACGGCCGGCCGTTGCGGCACAGGCACAAAGATCCATGACCGGTGGCTATGATCGAAACGGCGGCCTTGAAAGAAGATAGTCCGTCAATGCCCTGCTGACGATTCGAGCGCCCTCTGCGCTAAAGTGCTGATCGTCGTAGAACGCGAAGCGACTCTTGGGAACTTGTGCGGCGAGATCGAAGCATTCCAAACCGTCTTGCTTGCACACACCGAGCAACTCGCGATTGAACCGATCCATTCCTGCCGCCAAGTCTCCCGCCGGCGCGTATCCCTTCGGGCCGTCCCACCTCCCGACATAACCCCACCACAGCATCCGCTGTTCTTCGGCACTCAGATCGTTCCGCCAAATCGTTGGCTGAGTCAGAAAGAGACAACGCAGTTGGAGCACCCGACATTGCCGTGCCAAACGCGATACACGATCACGATAACCTGCCAGGCCGTTCTCCAAGCGGGGAATCGGAATCCTCCTCGCATCGGCCCGCCTTTGGCGCAGTTTGGAAAGGTCCATCCATTTCTGCTGGGCGCTATCGGACCGTAACTTTGCCGCAATCACGGTCCCAGCTTTCCTGCCTATACGAAATACTGCCAAGTGCTTATATAACGGAAAGCGGTACTCCCATGTCCCGCCGGCTAGCAAGGATTGCCGGACCAATTCGGCCTGGTGCTCGAGGTGAGATTGCAGTGGCTCGCCACTAAACGCCATCGCCGGTTCGAGATCGTTCACACCGATCAGAAAGACAACCATATTCACTTTCTGGAACACGGGAAGGGTTTCGAGAAGTACCAAGTGGTCGGCGGTAGTGTGTCCGCTCACGCCTGCGTTCCCGATCCACACCTTCTCGTTGTTCCCTGCGGCGTTGAGCTCCTCCATTACCAAGTGCGGCCACTCCTCTGAATCATCCAGGGCCGCGCATTCGGTCGTGCTTCCCCCGACGGTAATGATCTTATAGACATAGGAAGTCGTCGGGAACGAAGGGCCGCGCAACCCGACTTCATCCACGGTAAACGTCTTCCGGCCCGCGATGCCAGGCGTCTGTTGAGAGTCCGCATCGTAGACAACCCGGGTTCCTGGAGGGCGCAGAGACGGCAAGCGGGGCGCCCGGGGAAGAACCAAGCGGGCTCCGCCCTCCAACAGCAGAACGCAAAAGAACAACATATAGAGAGAGGTCAGTGGCCCGCTCGCGCGCCGCAAGAACCGTTCCCGGTCGCGCGAGCAGACCAGCATGGTCAGGCCCACCGACAGCCACAGCACCGATCCAGTCAGCACGATCGTGTCGCTTTCCAGTAGACCGAAATGAACGTAACCCAGGATACGCGCCGCCAATACATCCACGATCAGCAAAAGCGGCAGAGACAGCTGTGCCCAGTAGAGTATGCACACGACTCGTATCGTCCTAGACGCGTGCGGTGTTGCGCTTAGACCGCTTGGTTTTGTCATAGGTTGTGTGGAGCCGGCGACAATCCGAGCCGCTGTATTTTGCGACCGACCAACCCGCTACGGTTGGTTACAAGAAGTCGTCGATGGTCGGCGTGATGACAAGTTCAGGAATGTGCGCGTGAGCAGGCAGATCAGACAGCAGCCTAGAGTCGCGGCAATTTCCTGCGGCTGCAAGATTCTCTGACGTCGGCTCTCATCAACCAAACCGCCGGGACGCGCAGCCCGCGCTTCGAGAAACTCCCGATCAACGGCTCGTGCGCAGCAGGCCCGATCTCGGCGCAGGTACGCTCCCGTTTCTCGCGGTCGCGGGCTACCAACGACAAGGCAAAGCCCATCTCTGAGCTCGTCGGGGTCCGATGCCGGGGCCGGGCAGGCGTGTGAATCCTCGTCGTTTCCCCCAATATTGAATTTCTGATCGCAAAGCACGCGCAGCTCGGCGAATCCCACCCAATCGAGTCCCGAGTCCGATCTGTTCTTCTCAGATTTCGGCGAACACATCGTTTACGATCATCTTCGGCGATGCACCAATGAGATCGTCTCGCATCGATTCACTCTGCCTTGCAAGGCGCGAGCCATCGACTAGAACTGAAAATAAATGAACTGCGTAGTGCGGTCGTCAAAAATAACGAACAGCAACAGCCCGAAGGCATAGAGTGCGGGACGGACAAGGTGGGTATTTGCTAGGGCCAGTTGCGCGTTTCGCTGGGTCAGCCCATCCAGCTTATCAATCCAATCCTTGAGAAATGGTTCCAGGGCGCAAACTGCGCACACCAGCAGCGTAACCAAGTAAGAATCGAGTGAAAAACTTATGCGGGGATTGAAACCGAAGAACATCGACCG
>Ga0187863_10000960_pt1 | contig 23733 bp, 26 predicted proteins | sample June2016WEW_11_1_FD_132975 | JGI IMG/M metagenome (GOLD analysis project Ga0187863, IMG submission 132975) | Peatland microbial communities from SPRUCE experiment site at the Marcell Experimental Forest, Minnesota, USA - June2016WEW_11_10 | ecosystem: Environmental > Terrestrial > Soil >...
AAGAGACCGGGGCACCAGGATGGCGATGGTGCTGCCGATGACGAGACCGGCTGCGGCCAGAAGCAATACTGTCCACCGGCTTCTGGTCTGGATCGTTTGCTGGGCATCCTGCGCCTCTTTCTTGCGATTGTCCTCGCGCTGGAGAAACGCAGTGATCCCGGCCGCTACAGACTCCCGGAGTTGACGAAGGTCGGCGCCGTAGGCGAGAGCCACGGCTTCCTTGGTTTTGCCGGCCGCAGCTAACTCCGCGACCCGGTCTACAGCGCTCTGATATTGAGTGGAAGTTTGTACCAAGTCCCGGAAGAGCTTCTTGCCCTGCTCCGTCTCCAGCAACGGCGAGAACTTATCGGCGGCGTTGCGGAACGCGCGTCGCCCCTCGTCCAGATCCTGACTGTTCTTTTCCCCCCGCAGCAGCAGTAAATCTCGTATCCCTGTTTTTTGCCGCTCGACAGCAAGTTGCATCTGCATCACGAGTTCTTTTTTCTGAACTGCAGCATCCACCTTTTCCGTGGTGTAGCTAATCTGGTCCAGCGAGTAATAGCTGACCACGCTGGTCGCGGCCAAAGCCAACACCAGTGCTCCAAACCCCAGCGCGAGCTTTGTTCTTAGAGTGGTCTCATGCAGCATGTTGTCGGTCTTCCGAGGACACTGAAGCGTCCATTTTGAGGACGCTAGAAATCTCATCGGCGAAGCAGGGGCGGACTTTAGTTGAAGGCGGTGAGAACGGAAGAACGGGAACTCGGCATTGACTGCCGCTGGCTTGGCCTACGGTCGCGCCGGAGAAGGTTTTGCGGGGACTGCGGATTCAGCCGCCAGGTTTCCCCGGCCTTCGCGCACGTTGAGAATGACGACGTCCACCCGGCGATTCTGCGCCCGGCCCTGCACGGTAGCGTTGCTGGCAATGGGATGGTACTGGGCAAATCCGGCCGCGGAGAGTCTCTGGGGAGAAAACCGGTAACGCAGAATGAGCAAGCGCACCAGTTCGGTGGCGCGAGCGGTGGACAATTCCCAGTTGGAAGCCATTTGGGCGGTATGAATGGGAACGTCGTCGGTGTGCCCCTCAATGCGCAGGCCGCAGGTGCGGACGGCGAGAATGGAAGCGATGCGGTCGAGAACCGGCATGGCGGTGGTTTTCATGAGCGGAGAACCGCTGTCGAAGAAGCCGAACTCGCGCAGACTGATGACCAGGCTGTCGGTCTCGCGATGAATGGCAACCTCGTGCAGATCGATTTCCTGGCGCAAGGCTTGCTGCAATTCGTCTTGCATGGTCGATAGATCAACTTCCTCACTCCCCTCAGAAGAGGGAGATCCTTGCGCCGATGGAGAGATGCGCCCCATTTCTGCGGTGTGCTGCACGTTCTGAATGGCTTGCACGGTGCTGAATGGCATGGGCTCGCTCATGTCTAGAGGGATTTTCGTGGTGGAGGCGGGAAAAACTCCCAGCTCCTGGAAGGCGACCTGAATGGCCAGGGCCAGCCTGCCGACTTTGCGCTGATCGACTTGCGCCGAGGCGAACAGGACCACGAAGAAGGCAAACAAGAGTGTGATGAAATCCGCGTAGGAGACCAGCCAGCGCTCGTGGTTGGCGTGGGGGCGAGGCCGCTTGTGGCGGCGGCTCATTTCGCTTCCTCGGGAACCTGCTCGGGAGCCTTCCCGACGTCCACCAGGAAGCCCAGGAGCTTGGTCTCGAGCATGCGCGGATTCATCCCTTCGAGAATTGAGGCCACGCCTTCAAGGGTCATCTCGCGACCGATTTGTTCCTCACGAATGCGCAGCTTCATTTTGCCTGCGACCGGAAGATACAGAAGGTTGGCCGAACCGACGCCATAGATCGTGGCGACAAAGGCGACAGCAATTCCCTTGCCGACTTCGTCGATCTTGTCCAGGTGCTGCATGACCTGGATGAGGCCGAGGACTGCGCCAATAATGCCAATCGTGGGAGCGAAGCCTCCCGCGGCCTCAAAGACCTGAGGAACCTGCTCTTCATACTCGGCCTGGTTATCCAATTCGAGCTCCATAATGTCGCGGAGTTCCTTGGGTTCGGTGCCATCGACGGCCAGCATCAGGGTTTTCTTGAGAAAGGGATCGTCGATTTCCGGAAGTTCTTTGTCGAGGGAGACGATGCCTTCGCGGCGCGCTTTCTGCGCATATTCCACCAGCCGGCGGATCGTGGCTTGAGGATTCTGCCGCGTATTGACGAAAACGGATCCCAGCCGGCGGAAGGCGTGCACCACGACGTGCATTGGAAATTGCAGCATCACAGCGCCCAGCGTACCCCCGAAAACGATGATGGCGGCGGTCGGTTGCATGACCTGGCGGAGATTGCCGCCTTCCAGCAGCAGCCCGAGGATGATTCCGCCGAGTGCAAGAAACACGCCGGTAAAACTGGATTTGTCCACACTTATCTCTTTGGTTCCGAGCTTTGCTGCGCTGCTCTGTTCTGCTCTGAGGTCTGCGACTCTGGTTCGGCATTAACGCCAGTTTCCGGCAGAGAAGCGGGCGATGCCGGACGGTCCCAACTCAAGGAAAGCCCGTGAAGAATGGTGCGCCGGAAGTTAACGAAGCGCGCTCGAATTTCTTCGGCGGTTTCAAGGACAACCAGTTTCTCGCCGCTGATGAGCGTGACCAATGTGTCGGGTGATTGCTCCACGAACTTGATCAAATCCGCATTCACGAACAGCGGCTTGTTATTCAGGCGAGTCAGTCGAATCACAGCGTTACCTTTTCCCTGGACCATGATCCATGCACGGCGCACACGGCCCCTTACGGGGAATATCGGCGAGCCGCAAAGGGGGTTTACCTGGAGAAGCGCGGCGTGTTGTTACGGATGGGTTACGACTGTCAGCTCCGCACTGAGGCCACGCCACTAAAGCGAATGGGGAAACCGCCGATGAACATGAAAGCAAAGCAGAAATTCGGGTTCCGCGGGCGAAGGTTAGCGTAAGAGCTGCGCAGAACGCTCCTGAAAAAGGTTCAGGGGAACCGAACCAAACTCAATCAGAAGGAGCCACCTACAATGCCTATCGGAATCCTGAACAACATCGCGTCTCTGGCCGCCGAGAACGATTTGACAATCACCAACAACAACCTGCAGAACGTACTGTTGCAGCTCTCTTCGGGTTCGCGCATCAACAGTGGCGCGGACGATGCCGCCGGCCTGGCCATTGCCAATGGCTTGGAGGCCAACGTCAGCGCCCTCACACAATCTGCCAGCAACGCTAATAACGGTATTGGCGCGCTGCAGGTGGCGGACGGATCGCTGGCCCAGGTGACCACGCTCCTCAACCGCGCAGTTACGCTGGCGACCGAGGCCGCTACCGGCACGGTGGGCAGCTCAGACCGCGCCGCGCTGAACGATGAGTATCAATCGATCCAGGCTGAAATCAACCGGATTGGTTCGAACACCAACTACAACGGCACCCAGGTGTTCACCACCAACCCCACCTCCATCTACATCAGCGACGCTACGGGCAATACCTCGCAGGCTAGTAACTTCATCAGCGTCACCACCGGTACTCTATCAGCGCCACAGCTGCTGGGAAGCGCATCCGGCGCAACTCTGTCGGCAAACGCCGCGATCAAAGTGGGCGACGCCGTTACGATTGGCGGCACGACCTATACGTTTGAAACCGCCGCGTCTCTGGCTGCCGCTCCCACTGGGGCAACGGGCGCCGCCGTCGCCGTCGCAATCGATGGCAGCGCGAATCCAGTTACCGCTCTGCAAAATACGCTGGCAAACCTGGCCGCAGCCGTCAATGGCGGAACCGGAGCGGGGACGGTGTATCAAGCCGACGTGGCTGGCCCCAACCCCAATGTTGACTCCACGGCGTCCGCCTCGGGCAACACGGTTACCTTTACCGCCACCACCACCGGGGAAGCCCTGGGGCCTGGGGGCATTGCCTCGACCGTAAATGTAGCAGCTACTGAACTCGGCTTCGTCCAGACAGGCGGCACCACGTTCACGAACGGTTCTACGTCTGACCTGCTCACGGCGACGGATGCCGAAGCCGCTCTCGCCAACATCGACAGTGCGATTCAAACTGTTGCTCTCACGCGCGGCAATATCGGCGCCAGCATTAACCGGCTGCAGAGCGCCAGCAACGTCATCAGCAACCAGGTCACGAACCTGACGTCCGCAGAAAACACCATCACGGCGGCCGACATTCCCACGGCGGTGGCGAACCTGACGAGCTACTCCATCCTGGAGCAGACCGGCATTTCCGCCCTGGCCCAGGCCAACCAGCAACAGCAGCTGGTTCTCAAGCTGCTGCAATAGTCGTATTGGGCAGAGGAGGCGGACGTTCCGCCTCCTCTGTGCTTTCTCCGGAGGAGCTCAATATGAGCATCGGTCCGGTACAAAATCTAGGGTCCGTCTCGCAAGAGCCATCCGCCAAAGCCAACCCGCCGGCGGAGAGATCGCAGACGTCTGCCAACCAGCAGGAGCCAGCGGAAAAAACTGCCCAACCCGAAACAGGAACACTGCCAAAACAAAACGAAACGGCGGTGAAGAATCTTCCTTCTCCCGCAGAACTGCCACAGGATGAAGTCCAAGTGCAGCGGGATTCTCAGAATAGAGATGAGGTGGTCATCAAGTATCTGGACAAGGCGACCGGCGACCTCATCCTACAAGTACCGAGCGCCGAAGTGCTCAGCGTGGCTCGCGGAATCTATCAGGAATTCGGGCAGCAGGCCAAGGTCCAACAGAGCGCAGACACGGCGACGGTAACCGACAAAGGAGAAAAATCCCATGGGCATTAGCTTGAATCCAGCCACTCTGCTGAGCGGACAAGGGATCAATGTCTCGTCCCTCGTGAGCCAGATTATTACCGAGGATAGTGGTCAACTGACGGAATGGCAGAACGAACAGTCCACTCTGCAAGGCCAGGCCAGCGACTTAACGACCATCAACACGGATCTGACCAACCTGGCGAACGCGGTCAGCGCTCTTTCCGACCCGCTTGGAGTGCTCACGGAACAGGTCGCGACTTCGTCCAATACCAGCGTTCTCACGGGCACGGCCGATACCTCGGCGGTCGCCGGAGTGGATCAGATTGAAGTGGGCACTCTCGCGACTACGGGCACGGTGTATACCGGCGAGGTCGCGGACCCTACTGCGTCCTTTTTGCCCACGGGCGCCACCACCGGCGAGATTGATTTGCAGGTTGGCGGCGGAACGCCTCAGCCGATCTTAATTACTGCCGGCACCAACGATACCCTCAACACGCTGGCCAGCTACATCAACGGCCAGAACCTGGGCGTCACGGCGAATGTCGTCACCGACGCGAATGGATCCAGGTTGGCGTTGTCGAGCACCGCCACCGGCACCCCTGGGGCCTTGGCCATCACCAGCAACAACACAAACCTGTCTTTCGACACGCCGATTGGCGGGACCAATGCCTCCCTCACCATCGACGGCGTCCCTTACTCCTCCGCCACCAACACCATCACCGGAGCCATTCCCGGGGTCACCCTGAACCTGGCCAGCGCGTCCCCGGGCAACCCGGTGCAACTCACGGTTGGCCCCGACGTAGCGGATGCGACCACGGCGATCAATAACTTTGTGGTCGCCTATAACCAGGTCGTCACCGACATTAACCAGGAATACGCGATTAACCCAGCCACGGGTTCCCAGGGCGACCTCTCCGGGGATGCGTCGCTGCGCCAGTTGCAGTCCAGCATCCTCAGCGATGCGAGCTATTCGTTGTCGGGAAACGCCTTTGTCAATCTGGCGTCGCTGGGCATCAGCACCAACAATGACGGGACCCTCACGGTGGACGCGAGCCAGCTCGCCAGCAGCTTCGCCTCCAATCCCGCCGCCGTGCAGAGCTTTTTCCAGAATTCTTCGCAGACCGGATTTGCCAACAACTTCAACGCCGATCTGACCAACCTGACCGATCCGACAGAAGGCATTTTGAATGTGGATCTGGCGCAGAACCAGACCGAACAGACCGACCTTTCCACCAGCATTACCAACTTTCAGACGCAACTTACTGCCGAACAAACTGCGCTGACCGCGGAATACTCCCAGGTCAACGCGTCTTTGCAGGCGTATCCGCTGCTGTTGCAGCAGGTCACCGAGACCCTGGGCACGCTGGGGACGAATAGTTCGGGCAGCAGCGGTTCGGGGCTGCCCACGCTTACTTCAGGCCTATAAGGACTGGAGGTCGTTCAACGCAGGTCGTTAAATTGAGGTCGTTAAATTGAGACCTTTAAACTGAGACCTTTAAACAAGATTCTTAACCTATGGACGCGCGATTGTCATACCGGGAAGCAGCGGTGAGGGGAGCCACCCCAGTCAAGCTGGTGGTGTTGCTCTATGAGCAGGCGCTCGACGACCTGCGCTATGCCATTGCCGCTCTGGAGAAAGGCGAGATCGAAGCGCGCACGCGCAAGATCAATCACGCCATCGTGGTGATCGGACAGCTCCAGGCATCGCTCGACCTGGAACAGGGAGGGCAAGTGGCTCGCAACCTCGAGCGTTTCTACGAGGTCGTGCGCAAGGGTCTGGTAGCCGCGCAGTTTCAGCAGTCCGCGCGGGCTCTGCAGGAACAAGTCTCGCACCTCTTGCTGGTGCATGAAGCCTGGCTCGAAGTCGAACGGGCCTCCGCCAAGGCGGACCGCAACTCCGGCGAGCGATTACCCGGCACTGCAGCTTCTCCCGGCGACAGTCTCACGGATTGGAGCGCCTGATGCTCGCACCTGCTCAAGAACAAATTCCGCAAACCCAACTTGCTCAAAGCCAGCTTACTCAAAACCAGCTGGCCCAGAATTTGCACGACACCAACCACCGGCTGCGCTTCTGGCTGGATAGCCTGGTTCCTGACCAGGCGCCTCCTGGAGGGGCCACACCGCAGCAGATGGCGGGCTTGCTCTCCGAACTGTTGCGTGCCGGCGAGTGGCTGCGGGCAGGGTTGCCACAAGAAAGAGATCCGGAGCTGGAAGCGGAACTCGGCAACTATCGCCGGAACGTGGAACGGCTGCGGGAATTGCTGCCCTTCATTCACGCACTGCTGCTGCGGGAGAAAGCGCGTCTGGAAACGGAACGGGCGCGCGTGGAGTGCGCCGCGGAGTGGGCTCGAGGCTCGCGCCGCACACTGTGAAGCGCGGCTGATTCTTTGCGTCGTTACCTTACTTCTTTTTTACTTCACGTCTTTTTTCTGTTTCAAGTTTTTTCTACTTCAAGTAATCGAACAAGTCGGTGTGGCCGGTGCTGCCGATGGCTTCGAGCGTCGCCTGTTGCGAGGTTTCCGCGGTGGTCAGATTGCTGATCGCGGCGGGCAGGTTGGTGCCTCCCAGGTTATTTTGCTGCTGTGCCAGTTGCACCGTTTCGCTGTTCAGGTAAGTCTGCTGCGCGTTGAGCTGATTTTCCGTGTTGCCGTAAAAAACCCGCTGCGTGTCGATGAAGTTGTAGGCGGTGCTGACCTCGCCGACCGCGGCGGCGATTCCAGTCCCCGTCTGCAAGCCCGTAATCAGATCCTGAACCGCCTGGAACATGTCGCTACCGGGCGCGGAAAATAATTGCGAACCGGGCAGGTTGGTTTGCAGGCTGAATTGATTGCCCAGAGTGACGCGGTTGGTGCCTGCATTGCCCACGTATTGCACCCCGGAAGGCGATGCGGCGTCCAGCACGTAGGGCGCGGTCTGGGTGGCGGTTCCCGCAAAAACGTAACTGCCTTGATAGGAGAGATTGGCCAGGCTGACCAGCTGCGACTGGATGCCCTGAACCTCAGTCGCGATGGCCGCCCGGTCGGACGGGTTGAGTGTGCTGGTGGCGCCTTCCACCCCCAGGCTGATGGCGCGCTGCAGCGCCGTAATAACCGAACTCACGGCCGAGTCTGCGTTCTGCGCCTCCCCTTGAATGCTGTCAATGCTGCGCAGAAACTGGTCGACCGCCGAGGTTTGGTTGGCGTTCTGAACCAGCGCTGCCGCTGCCGCAGGATCGTCCGAAGGCACGTTGACGCTCTGCCCGGAGGAGATTTGCTCGAGGTCGATGTTGATCTGCTGCTGCGTCTGCTCGATGGCCGACAGCAGATCGGGCAACGTGTTGGGATCGACTCGCATGCTGTGCCCGGCGGCTCGCTAGGTGGTTAACGTGCTCATGTTGACGACGGTATACATCATGTCGTTGATGGTGGTGATGACTTGCGCCGAGGCGTCGTAAGCCTGCTGGTACTGCACCATGTTGGCCGCCTCCTCGTTGAGCGAGACTCCGGAGATCGCGGAGTTCTGATCGTTGAGCTGCTGCAGAATCTGGCTGGAGGCGGTCTGGTCCGCCGTGGCGTTCGAGGTAGCGTTGCCGACGTTGAGCACAATGGTGGAATAGTAGTTGGTGGGAGTTTGCCCGCCGACGGGACCGCCAATGATGGGCTGCGTGCTCAGAGCGTACATGGCTTCCGCATTGCCGTTGCTGCCGGCCGTGCCGTCGGAACTGGCGGCAATCAGCGCAGGATTGGTGATCGCCACCGAAAGGTTGGCCGCCGCCCCGGTTCCGCCGGCCGGCGGAGGGTTGAAAAAATTGGTGCCGGGGTCGCCATTCAGATCAAATCCGGCAGTCTGCACTCCGTTTACCGCATTGGCCAGACCGGACGCCAGGGTGTCGAGCTGGTTCTGCAATGCCGGAATCTGCTGATCGCGGGCGTTGAGCAAGCCACCCAATTGCCCGGAGGTGATGGTGGAGGTGATGTCGGCGTTCTGCGCGTAGACATCCTGCACGCCGGAAGCGGCGGTCTGGGTGGTGAGCGCATAGCTCTGCTGTCCCGACACCAGCAGGGAGCCGTTCGAGGTGGTGAGCGTGAGGCTGTTATCGGTGGGGATGACGGAAACATCGACCAGGTTCGAAAGCTGGTCAATGAGCTGAGTGCGCTGGTCGATGAAAGTGCCTGCGCTTTCACCCGCGTTTTGCAGGTTCGCGATCTGGCCGTTGACCTGGGCGATCTGCTGGCTCAGTTGGTTGACCTGGCCCACGGTCTGCACCACACCCTGATCCAGGCTGCTGCGCTGCGCCGTCAGGTTGTTGGCGGTGGTGTTAAAGGCGGTGGCCAGGTTATCCGCCGCCGTGATCACTCCTTGCCGGATAGAAAGATCGGAAGGATTGCCGGAAAGCTGGTTGATGCTGTCAAAAAAGTTGGAAATGGCGGCGCCAATACCGCCGCTGCCCGTGGGGAAGTTGACTTGCGCCTGCTGCAACGCGGACACCAGAGAGTTCAGCTCCCCCTGGGTCTGCGTCTCCTGCTGGATCTGCGATTCGAGGATAGGATCGCGAATGCTTTCAATGCTTTGCAGATCGACTCCGGTCCCGAAGGTAAGCGGCCCAACCACGTCGGGATCGTTGGTGGTCAGCACCGGCACTTCCCGGGTGTAGCCGGGAGTGTTCACGTTGGCCACGTTGTTGGTGGTGGCGGCCAGCGCTCCCTGCTCGGCGGCAAGCCCGCTGAGCGCGACGGCCAGGCTGGCATTCAGACTCGACATAATTAGGGCTCTCCCGCTTTCGCCGGCGTTCTCTGTTGGCCCGAGCTTCTAGAATTGCGCACTCGACCCCAACCAGGCTCCATAGTGCGCGCCTTGCGCTGCGGCCACATTCGTCAGAATGCGCTGGAACTGGCGCGCCCGTCGCAGCAGCCCGGCCTGCACCCGCGTGGCCTGCCGCACCCGGCGTGCGGCAGCGAACAACTCCGTCGCCAGAAGCGGGGCACACTCCACGAAAAACCGCGGTAGAGATTCCGGACCAGACCGCGGCGACCCGGAGCCGGCATGCTTCGGAATGTAGTTCTCGGCGACTTTCTGAACCACGTTCTGAACTTCAGTCCGAATGGCGAAGCCCGGGCTCTCCACCGCGGTGCCCGGCCAGGCGCGCGGCCAAAGCAGCAGTTCGAGTGCCCGGTGCAGGCGGACTTGTTCCCGGTTGCAGTTCTCGAGCCCCAGTCCGTCGCGGGCGAGGACCGCTTTCTGGCTTCCCTCGAGACTGGCCTCCATCTCTGCCAGCAGCCCCAGCATGGCCTGCGCCATCGCCTCCGCGGGGGGAGCGGATTCGAAGACAGCGGAATCGGTTGAATCCGGTTCCACCTCCAGGGATGGCGGCCAGGGTTTGTTCGTCACTTCAGGGTCTCCATCGGCGCGGTGTGCCTGCATCGTTAGCCTCGTCCAGCGTCATAAAGCCTCGTCCAGCCACTCCAGCTGCTTCGTTCAGCCTCGTCCTTCGAACCTGAGTGGTTTCAAGCCCGGTCGTCACGCCAGACTGTCAATCTTGTGCTTCGGTTCGTCGCCCCGGAAATCCGGATCCGAAGCAACTTCGACGCCTGCCTCTGCCTCTTCGTCAGGCCGCGGACGGCGCCGCGCCTTCCGGCCGGCCTCGGCGGCCGGGGCCTGCCCCTGCAACGCCGGCGCCGATGCGGCAGGCTCCAGCCGCTCCACCGGCAAGTCGGGGGATAGATCCGCCGCCGGGCTGGCGGAGCGGGTCGTCACTACGTCGCCGCTGCCCATTCCTCACCGCCCCTCCAGTCCGTGTCACCCGCCCCACCCGGGCTGCTCACCAGATGCGAAAATAGCGCCCCGGCCACCTGCGCGGGGTCGGAACCATAACCTCCGCTCTGCACTGCCTGCCGCAGAGCACTCACTTTTTCCTGCCGCACGTCGGGCAGCTGGGCCGCCTCGGCGACCAGCGCCTGCACCAGCACGTGCGTGCCGGAAAGCTGCGCCTGGTCTTCGTTCAAGTTCAAGTTCACGCCCGGCCCGCCCCCGGCCGCGGCGTTAGAGCCCGCGGTCTGCGCACTAGCCGGCTGGTTGCTTTCGCTGGCTGCCTGCCCGCTCTGATTGGAATCGATCCTCATGTTGATCTCCTCGCCTGGGGTTTCCCCTTGCAATTGAACTATCGGCGAAGCGTTAGAAAGCTTTAATTTTCTTCTGGCGTTTTATCCGCGTTAAGGGCGCCGAAATCGTTCATCTTCTTGTATCGGCAGGAGTTCGGAAATCTTTAGAGATTCGGAGGCAATCGCCAATCCTCGGAGTAAGGGGTTCACTCGTTACCTTCGTGCTCCCGAAAACTCCGGGTAATCATCGTGGCGATGCCAAATCCTCCGCCGGCGGCCAGGGCCGAAGCCAGGGCCTGGGTGCCGAGGTAGTTGTAGTTGTCGCTTCCCGGCATCTCGCTTTCTCCGGGAAGGGTGGCGAAAGTTTTTTCATACGAGGCCAGCAGCGAGCCGATCAATTGCGCCTCAAAGTCGCGCGCCGCCTTGGCGCCCTTGGTCAGGGGAGTGGCGGGCATCGCCAAATCGGGGGAAATCGTGGCTGCAGTGGACGAGATTGGCGATGTCATTTCAGATTACCTCCAGGTCGGCTTCGAGAGCGCCTGCGGCCTGGATGGCCTGCAGGATGGAAATCACGTCGCGGGCGGTGGCGCCGATGGCCTGCAGACGCATCACCAGCTGTTCCACGCTGGCGCCTTCTCCCAGTTCAATGTTGCGCGCCGGAGTTTCATTGCCGCTCAGCCTGGTCTGGGGCACGACTTCGGTTTGCCCCCCGCTCAGCGGTCCGGGCTGGCTGACGGCATAGGTCGTCATCACCTCGATCGAAAATGTCCCATGCAGGATGGAGACCGCTCCAAGGCGGACATCCTTGCCCAGCACCACCGTGCCCGTGCGCTCGTTGACCACTACCTTTGCCTTGCGCGTGACGCTGACTTCGAGATTCTCGATGCGCGCCAGCAGGGCGGGAACGTTGCTGGCAGCCGTCCGCGGCGTCTCGATCTGCACCCGGCGGCTGTCGACGACCGAGGCGGCGGGGGCGGCCAGTTCGAGATTGATCGCCGCCGCGACCGCTTCGGCGGTGGTGAAACTGGCGTCATTGAGCAAGAGAGACAGATGATCGAGTTTGGCGAGGTCAAGAGCGCTGTCCCGCTCAATCATGGCGCCGCTGGGAATACGTCCCACAGTAGGATGGTTCACCGTTTTGGAGTTGGCCGCGGAACCGACGCTGTAGCCGCCGACCACCAGCGGTCCCTGGGCTGCGGCATAGACCTGGCCATCGGCCGCATACAGCGGCGTCAACAGGAGGAGTCCGCCTTCCAGGCTGCGCGCGTCTCCCGCCGAAGAAACCATCACATCCATGGGCATGCCAGGCCGCGAGAAAGGAGGCAGATTGGCGGTTACAAACACCGCCGCTACGTTTTTTACCTGGACCGTGGTTTGCAGCACGCCCGGTGGAATCTCGACCCCCATGCGCTGCAGGATGCTGGCCAGAGTCTGAATCGTGAAATAAGTCTGCTGCTTGTCTCCCGTACCTTTCAGCCCCACCACCAGCCCGTAGCCAATGAGCGAGTTGTTGCGGATGCCTTCGACGTTGGCTACATCGCGGATGAGCACTTTGTGGATGACCGCTTCGCTGCCGGCGGCGCCGGCCACGGCGGCCAGCGCCAGGAAGGCAGGAACGAGAACCAGAAATCGAAAACGCAGCTGCCGCATCGCCCTCTCCTAGAAATTCAATATGCGCAGGATCCATTTCATAATCGGGTTCGGAGCGCGAGTGCTTTCGCTGATCACGCCCTTGCTTTTAACTTCGATTTCAAGGTCGCCCACGCTGTTGGAAAGAACCGTATTGGTGGCGTCGAGATCCCCGGGACGGACCAGCCCGCGCAGGATCACGGTTTCATGTTCCTGGTTCATCATGATTTCGCGCTCGGCTTCAACCACCAGGGTTCCGGTGGGAAGCACGGCCGCCACCCGTCCGGTCAGCGTTGTGCTCAGAGAAGTTTGCGATGTGGACTGCCCTTTACCCGTCAATGCCTGCGTGGAATTGGGCGAGAACAAATTCGCTACGCCCGTGGTCTTGAGTTGTCCCGGAAGCGCGGTGATGCCGGAAGTGGCGGAGAAGGCGCGGTTGGTGGCAACATCGCCCGTGCTGCTGGCGGAAAGATTCTGGGTTATGTTGATGGTAACCAGGTCGCCCACTCGCGAGGCCTTGTAGTCCGCCACCATGTTGGCCAGCCGCCCGTTGTCGGTCCACAGACTGCCGAGAGTGCCGGGGGTCGCGGCCGGCGCGTTCACCGAGACCTTCCGGACATAATCCGCTAGCCCGTCCCGGGCCTTGTCTTTTTGTTTGTCTCCTTTGCTTTTGCTTTTTTCCTGCCCGTCCAGCACGGGCGCGAGCAAAGCAGTAAGCGAGAGAAGAGCCGCCAGGAAGAGAATCCTCCGTCGATCGCTCGAGATCAGGTCGCGCAAGATCATGCCGGTTCTTCCTCCGCCGGTTTTCACAGCGCGGCGCGCAGAACTCCAGCGCTCACTACTTCAGCCCGCAAAATGCGATTTCCGTTCTTGGTGCGCGCCCGGACCACACTTCCCACTGCGCCGCGATCGAGACAAGTCACCGGCAGAATGGCGCGAATCCCGTCCTGCTCCCAGAACAAAGTTGCGGCTTGGCCTACCTGCACGGCCAGCGGCGCGTTTACGGGCGGCGCGTTGTCTTTTTGGAAACGTACTCCCGAGTTCGATGGCGAATCCGCACCCGCACTTACCGCGCCTGAAGTCTGGCGAACCGCAATCTGGCGAACCAGAAACGGCACACAATCGCCGGCATGGCCACAGCGCAGCGAATATTCCCAGCCCTGCAGCGCAGGATCCCAGAAGACGCGAGTAAGCTCCAGCGGAGCGCCTTGCGGAACTCGGCCGGCCCGGCCGCAGTCCAGTGTGTGCGCGAGGTTTTGCAGGCTCCCGGCTTCGCGGCCTGAGGGTTGGGGGCCGTCGAACGGCATCCGAGTGCGAAGACTGCGGGAGACGAAGTCCGCGATCTCGGCGCACGAGGCGCGCACACCGGCGCGGCGAACCACAATGCGCTCGGGAACGATGTTCGCGGGAACGATGTGGTCAGGAACGGCAGGCTGAGGAAGGCGTGCCTCCGCGACGGTTTCGCCGCTCGGCGCAGTCCACGTCAACTGGTCCAGCGCGCGGCGAATCTCGCTGCCTTCGAATACCCGCGTGCTGCCGGGTTGTGGAGCATTGCCAAGCCATACCGAAGCGGCAGCGTGGCGGACCGCAGGGCAGCTTTCCGAGGTCAACAGATCCGCCAGTGACACGCCGGAATCGCTCACTTCCGCTGCGGCGCGAATACCAATCCCAGAGCAGGGCACGAGCGCGGAGGCGGCCGGAAGGTACGCAAGCGCGAGTACAACCAAGCCGCTGAAAATTCTAATTCTCCGCATACGCTGCACTGCCTGCTTCCCAAATCCCAAGTCGTCGCGCCCCAAGAGTTTCAAGCGCCCGTGATTAGCGTTGCTGTCAGCCTTGCGTTTCTAACGTCCCAGCTGATTAATGTCCTGCAACATCTGATCCGCGGAGTTCACCACTCGCGAATTGGCTTCGTACGATCTTTGCGCCACGATCATGTTGACGAATTCATCAACCACGCTGACATTTGATTGCTCGAGCATCCCTTGCACAATCGTTCCCAGTCCTTCGCTGCCCCCGGGCGGTCCAATGATGGGGTCGCCGGACGCGGTGGTCGCCAGAAGAAGATTGCTGCCCGTGCTATTGAGGCCTCCGGGATTATTGAACAGAGCCAGCTGCAGCGTTCCCACCTGCTGCGCCGCAGTTTGTGCCGGCAGAGTTACGCTCACGGTTCCGTCCAGAGCCACGGTCACCGAAGTGGCGCCGGGAGGGATCGTGATCGAGGGCTGCACCGGGTTTCCATCCTGCGTCACCAGATTGCCCTGCGCGTCGAGATGGAAACTTCCGGCGCGGGTGTAGGCGGTTTGCCCGTCCGGCAGCAGCACCTGGAAAAATCCCGCGCCCTGAATCGTGAGGTCCAGCGGGTTTCCGGTCTGGGTGAAATCTCCTTGCAGCTGCATCACCTCGGAGGCGGCGGAACGCGTGCCCAGGCCGACTTGCAGCCCGGCAACTACGGTGGTTTGCTGCGATGCGGCCGCGCCGGGCATGATCAGGTTCTGATAAATGAGGTCTTCGAATTGCAGCCTCCGGCTGCGAAAGCCGGCGGTGCTGGAGTTAGCCAGATTATTGGCGATGTTGTCGAGGTTCAGTTCCTGCGCCACCATTCCGCTGGCCGCCGTGTAGAGTGCGCGAATCATGGTTTCCTCCGCTCAGATTGTGCTCATACTTCTCAAGCCCGCTGCGCTCGAACCCTCTTCGCTCAGACCCACTCCGCCCAAACCCGCGTCGCTCAGACCCGTGGCAAATCCTGCACCGCGGTCTGGTTGAACTGGCTGTCGAACACGCTCATGGCGTGCGCGAGAAGATCGGCATTGCGCTGGACAGAAATCATGTCGACCACGGCCAGCACCGGGCTGACATTGGAATTTTCCAGCATGCCCTGCCGCACCGAAGAATTTGCCGGTGGCAGGGCGGAGTTTGGCGGCGCACTGTACAACGAATTTCCCGCCGCCGTGAGATTCGTATCGCGAGAAAACTCCGCCAGCCGCAGTTGATCCACGATGGCCCCATCGACCGAGATGGTCCCATCGGAACTGACGGCGAAAGCTCCGTTCGGAACGCTGATTGGCCCCTTTTCGCCGAGCACGGCATCGCCTTCCGGAGTGACCATCTTTCCGTCCGAGGTGACGTGAAAGCTTCCGCTGCGCGTGTAGAGCACGCCTTGCGCCGTCTGCACCGTGAAGAAGCCGGCGCCGGCGATGCTGAGATCGTGAGAATTTCCCGTCGCCACTGTGCTGCCGGAACTAAGGTCGACGCGGCTGCCGCCCAGCACACCGTAATTGTTGACTGCGGCGTTCAGCGGATTCCACGCCACCGAGGCTCCGCCGGCCACCAGCGAACGAAACGTTGCCTGTTGCCCGCGATATCCCGTAGTCCCGAGATTGGCCAGATTGTGGGCGACCAGTTCGAGGGCCTGCGACTGCGCCGCAAATCCTGCGCATGCTGCGTAATATCCACTGTCCACGTTGAACGCTCCTGCCTCTGGTGAAGCACGCGAGAGACCAACGGAGCGATGCCATCAGAGGTCAAGAAATGAGTGCAAGTGCTTGGACTGGAACAGAGGAGCGAAAGCCAAACCGCGCTTAAGAAGATTCTGAACTTGGGCGGAGCAGATCTTGCCGGGAGCCGGTCCGCGCGCCCGGCAAATTCTTCCGGCTGCAACCGGGGAATCCGCCATTCAGACTTAGCTGTGAACCTGCAACGAAATAATCACGGGGGAGCCGACAAACGCCATCGTCAGTTGTAGAGCCTCTTCATCGGCGAGGGAGTGAAGTCGGTAGTCCCCACCCGTGATCACCGTGGGAACGGAAAGCATGCAGCCGTGGGACAGTCCACTGATTTTATTCTTGAAGTTGCCAGCCACCATGTTGCAGATTTCACCAATCGCGTCCCACATTTCGTGGCTCGCCTGATCGGGTTCAGTGCCGAGCAGTCGGGCAGCCATCACCGCCGCCGAATCACCGCTGCAGCGGATGGTGATGACTCCGCACAATTGGCCCGCGAGTCCCACCATGGCGGTGATGTCGAGCCCTCCTTCCGGCGCGGGCTCCAGCGGAACGGTGAGCCCGGAGCCCAGCATGGTGTCAAAAACCTCCTGCGCGGCCAGCTGCAACAGCGGGCCCCAGGACTCGCGTCCCAGACCGGAAGCCGGAGCCGCACCGGTACTCATGATTTCCTCGCCAGCACGGGAAGCACGTGCTCTTTGACCTGGTCGGGAGTGAAAGGCTTGCGAATATAGCCCCGAGCGCCGGCGGAGAGCGCCTGCACCACGTGCGCTTCGCTCCCTTCGGTTGTGATCATCACCACCGGGACCCCCTTGGCATTTTCCACGGCGGCCAACTGCTTAACGAATTCCAGACCGTCCATCACCGGCATGTTGATGTCGCAAAGGATGAGGTCTACTTTGTTATCTTGTAACGCGCCCAGGGCCTCGGCCCCATTTCCCGCTTCGAACACTTGCGAAATGTTGATCCCCGCCTGTCGCAAGGAGCGTTCCACGATTTTGCGCATCACCGACGAATCGTCCACGATAAGAGCGCGAATACTGTCCATGGTGCGAATGATCCTTCAATTCTCGGATACGGAGTTCTCGACTACGGGGCCCGACCCCGGTTGGTGGTGATCCAGGCCGCTTTTGTGCGTGACGTAACATTCCATCGGCAGCCCGGCGCAGGACTTTAGAGGGAAGGGTGGAAATAGGGAAGGGTCGAAGAGCGAGGAACGAAGTGCCGCCATTCAAGGCGCCGCCGCGCTCGGAGCCGCGACCGGCGGCGTGCGAAGCAGCAGGTTCACCGCGGGCCGGGGAGCACGCTCCAGACGGAGCCAGACGTAGGATCCACAGGGAACCATGCGGATTCCGGAAGCAGCCAAGCGGTGGGCATAACTGCGCACCACGCGGACGAATTCAGCCGTGTCTGCGACGCGGTCAAACACCACCTCGCATCGTCCCCGGTTCTCGAGCAAGGCCAGCAGGCTCTGCTCGAGGACGGTGGCACCGACCAGGCAGGGTGCAGTATGGCAGCCGAGCATCTGCTCGATGGCATAGAGCACGCTGTGATCGATGCCCTCGGCAAAAGCCACGTGCAGGGTTGCGGTAGCTTCCACAAAATGTACCGGGATCATGCGCAGGGACTCCAGCAGCAGCATGGGAATCTCGGGAACGTGGTGCAGGGCAAGCACTGTGGGACCGCTGCGCAGCACTGGACAAGACCACTGCCGGGCCAGCGCCGAGGTGAGCTGGGTCTCGGTGATGAATTCCATACGCTGCAGCCAGTACCCGATCTTGCCCGTCCCCGCCAGGCGTTGCGCTTCGAGTGCCGCGTTCAGCTGCTCGGGGAGGAGCTGCTGCCGGGAAAGCAGAATCAGGCCCAGCGGGATGCGATGGGCGCCAGCAACCCGGGTCTTGGCGAAACGCGGCGGCCGCAGCAGGTCGGCGACCGCATGTTCCAGACACTCAGGCATGCAGTACCACACGCCGTGCAAGCGAACTCCCAGAGGCCGGCTGCGCATCCGGCGCAACAGACTTCGCGGATGCCGGCAGGCGGAATCGCCGCAACCCGGCGCCCGCTTCTCCCAATAGGCTCGCCACGACGCGCTCCGCCGCAGGCTCCAGCAGCTCAGGCCCCAACGTCGAATGCTCCACAGTTTCAAATCCATGCTCGCTATTCCATGCTCGCGCTTCCAAGCTCACGCTTCCATGCTCATGATTCCCTGCTCGGTATTTGGCCTTCGCGTCAGCCGCCCGCAGGCACCACTTCGGTCACGCGCAAGCCGTAGTTCCCATCCACCACCACGACCTCGCCGCGCGCCACCAGCTTTCCGTGGAGCAGCAGATCGACCGTCTCATCCACCTGGCGATCAAGTTCCACCACCGTACCGGGACAAAATTCGAGAATCTCGCGCAGCGGCAATCGCCGGCTGCCGAAGCGCAGAGTCATGGCCAGCTCCACATCCATCAACATGGCGAGCGGGCCGCTGTTTTCCTGGGGCGCGCGCGCCGGGGGCGGCGAGAGGCTGGGCTGCGCCGCCTCTGCTTGCCCGGCGCGTAGTCCCGCGGCCAGGGCCGCGCTCATCTGCAATTCCAGCAGCAGCGGCGGAGAATTTTCGGCGCCGGCACGCAACCAGAAAGTCGAGGAGGCCGGCCAGGAAGGCGCTCCCGTAGCGGGATCCAGACGAAACTGTACTTCCCCCCAGCGCGGCTTGACCAGGCTGGCGGTAAGGCCCGCCACCTGGCGAAGAAATTCCACCAGCGCTTCGCCGTGTTCCTGGGAAACCGGAGTTGGAGAAATCGCGGTTTCGCTTTCCGGGTTCTCGGGCTCGCTCATGAATTTTTGCGCGAGACGGACGGCGGACGCCGCAGGAATACGCAAACTCATTTCTCCGCGCAGCCCACCCGAGCAGGTGCAGACCAGCCATACGTCGTGGTCGGCGGCGGCGGGCAGGTCAGCCGCTTCTGCCACCGCAACACAGGGCAGCGCAGTGCCTGCGATCTGGCTGAGCACTTGCGAAAAGCTTTCCGCCCAGGCCTGGACAAAGACGCCGGGATCGGGTTGCGGGGAAACCGCGGCCGTGGTCATGACCTGGAACTCTCCTTGCCTGATTCATTCTTGCCGGTAGCATTCTTACTGGGAGCATTCTTACTGGCAGCATCCTTGGGCCGGGGGTTGGCGGGTGCGAAGTTCGTCTGCCGCGAAGCGGTTCCTGCCTCCGCTGCGGGTTCGACCACCCGTGCCGCCCGCGAGCGTCCGCAGCGCGCCGGCACCGCCTGGAACATTTCCGTGCCCGCCACCAACAGGGCGGCGGGTTCAGTGGCGCTCCGGGCAAATAACATCAGCTGGCCGGGAGCCAGCGCAGCCAAATCCGCGATCGCGGCGCGCATGCCGCCGGCCCCCAGTTCCACCGGAAATCGGCAGTCCAGCAGGCAGCGCATCAGCCGCCGCCGCGCGTCGGACTGGCGCTGCGGCCGGCGCTGGCTCCAGCCCACGGAAATCTTCCGCAGCAGGGCATTCGAGACGGCGGCCGGCACCGCCAGATTCAATCCTCCCCGCACTTCCGGCATAGTGACTTCAAAGTTCAGCGAAAGGGTTTTTTCTTCCGGAGGCATGAGCCGTTGCGCTTCGGAAGTTTTCAGGCGTTCCTCAAAGGACACTTCCAGGGAAAGAGCCTGCCACGCCGTCGCCAGCTCGCGGCACACAATGCGGGCCACACTCTCGAGGATCTGTTCCTCGATCTCGGTGAGCTCCCGGGTCGCGGTGATCGAGTTGCCTTTGCCGCCCAGCAACAGATCGATGATCGGCAGGGCCACCTTCAAATCCAGTTGCAGAGCGGAATTCATTCCCACCGGCTCCAGCCGGCAGGAGGCCAGATACGTGTTTTCCGGAACGCTTTGCAGGAACTCGCGAAAACTCAGGTGCTCGGCGGAGACCAGCGTCGCCGTAAACGCAGTGCGCAGGTAAGCGCCCAGAGCATGGGTCAGGCTGCGGGCAAAACCTTCGTGCAAGGCCGTGATGGCTTGCAATTGGTCGCGCCCGATCTGGCCGGCGCGGCGCACGTCCCAGGGTTCGACCACGGACTCGATCGCCGCCTGGGGACCGCTGCCGCCGCTGCGAGCGGCGCGCACCATGGCGTCGATTTCCTGCTGGTTGAGAACCTTCTCCATATCGATCCTTGTCTATGTGTCTGAGCCTATTTTCCTGGCTATGTCGGTATCGACGTGTATTTATCTCGATCGATATTTATGTCGATCTCTATCTATATTGATCATTGTCAATATGTAACCCCGATCCTCAGCCCGGGATTCCTTCAGCCGTTTCTGCCCGAGGAAGCGGCCCGGGCCATGCCGCCGCCCGCGCTCATGAGTTGTTCAAGGCGCGCCCGCAGCCGCACCACCGCGAGCGAGTGCACCTGGGAAACCCGCGATTCTCCGATCCCGAGCACGGCTCCGACTTCCTTCATGGTCAGCTCTTCGAAGTAGTAGAGCGAGAGCACCTGCTGTTCTTTCTGCGGCAGCTCGGCAATCACCCGGGCCAGCAGTTCCTTCATCTCGGTGCGCAGGCAGCGGAAAAACGGCGTGTCTTCCGGGGCGTTCGGCAGGTAGTCGCACAGGTCTTCTTCCTTGCCGTCCCACGGAGATTCCACGCGCAGGCTGCCCACTTCAAGCCCGTCGAGTTCGCCCAGCAGCAGTTGGAACTCTTTGAGTTCAAGGCTCAACTCCGCCGCCATTTCGCTTTCGCTGGGCGCGCGATCCAGCGCCAGACTGAGCTTGCGATGCGCTTCTTCGATTTTGCGCGCCTTGCGGCGCAACTCGCGCGGCCCCCAGTCCATTTCGCGCAGGCTGTCGAGGATCGCTCCCCGGATGCGGAACTTGGCATACGAGCTGAACTGCACATGCTTCGAGAGGTCAAACTTGTTGAGCGCATCGATCAGCCCAATCACTCCGGCATGCACCAGATCGTCGAGCGGCACGTGCCGGGGCAGCCGCTCGTGGATGCGGCGCGCCAGATAGCGCACCTGGGGCAACTGCTCGAGCAGGATGCGCTCGCGTTCTTCCTTGTCCTGCCACACGCTGTAGGCCTGCGCCGTGCTCTTGCTCATGACGGGCTTCTCACTTCCTTGGTCCCTGTGCTCGTTCTGGTTCTCGTTGGTCGTTTTGGCACTGGTTTTATCCCGCGCTTTGTCTCGCGTATCGATCTTCCCGAATGTTCCGGCCTCGCCTTTGTTCTTCATCGCAACACGCCCACCGCCTGCACTTCGACCACGGGCGGCACCTCGAGCGGCGAAAGCACCACCAGCTTGGGCAGGAAGGGCTCGAGCAAACGCTTCAGGTGATAGCGCGCCGGGGTGGCGCACAGCAGCACCGGACTGGCCACGGCCACCTGATCGCCGGCCAGACGGCGCAGGCCTTCGAGAATGCGGCGGGCAAAGGGCGGTTGCAGGCTGGCGGAATTACTGGCGGAGGCCTGCCCGCCGAACGCGCGTCCCAGCTCTTCTTCGAGCGCGTGGTCGAGCGTGACCACGCGCAAGTTTCCGGTTTCCGAAAGCAGCGGCCGCACCAGCGCCCGGGCCAGTCCCTGGCGCGCCGCCTCGACCAGCAGCACCGGATTCTTGGTGGTGGCGGCGGTGTCGAGCAGGGTCTCGAGAATCGTCGGCAGATCGCGGATCGAAACCTGCTCGCGCAGCATCTGCTGCAGCACTTTCTGCACTTCCCCGAGGCTCAGGAGTTTCGGAACCAGTTCTTCGACGAGTTTGGGATGGCTCTCGGCCAGCCGGTCGAGCAGACGCTTCACTTCCTGGCGGCTCAGCAGTTCGTGCGCGTGCTGCTTGACCACCTCGGCCAGATGCGTGGCCAGCACCGAAGTCTGATCCACGACGGCATAGCCGGACGCCAGAGCCTGATTCTGCAGCGCCGCCGGAATCCACAGCGCGGCCACGCCGAAGGCCGGTTCCTTGGTCGGCGTGCCCGCCAGCGGCCGCGGCGTGCCTTCCGAACTGATGGCCATCAGGTGGTCCTGGTACATTTCCCAGCGGGCCACCTCCACACCGCGCAGGGAGATGGCGTACTCCCGCGGCTTGAGCCGCACGTTATCGGTGATGTGCACCGGCGGCACGATGAAGCCCAGCTGCTGCGCCAGATTCTGCCGCAGCGCCTTCACCCGGGCCAGAAGTTGTCCGCCCTGGTTCTGGTCGACCATGGGCACCAGGTTGAAACCCACTTCGAGGCTGAGCTCGTCGAGCTTTAACCAATCCTCGGCCGCGTCTTTCTCCGGCTTCTTGCCGGAGGCAGCGGCCGCGGAGGCAGCCGCCGCGGTGGGCGACTCGGCCGCGGTTTGCGGCGCGCGCCAGGCCAGGAAAGCGGTGCCCGCCGACAGCAGAAAGAAGGAGACCTTCGGCATCCCCGGAATCGCCGCCAAAGCCAGCATCACGCCGGAGGCGATCAGCAGAGGACGGCGCCGCGACAGCAGTTGCCGGCCCACGTCCACTGAGAGCGATGCATCGGAAGACGCCCGGGTCACCACCATGCCTCCGGCCATTGAAACCAGCAGCGACGGGATCATGGTCACCAGGCCGTCGCCCACGGTCAGCACGGTGTAGGTGCGCAGGGCTTCGCGGAAGGGAATATCGAGCTGGAAGACGCCGATCAGGAATCCCGCGATGATGTTGATGGCGGTGATGAGAATGGTGGCAATGGCGTCGCGCTGGTTGAAACGCGCCGCCCCGTCCATGGCGCCGTAGAATTCGGCATCGTGGGCGATGGTTTCCCGCCGGGCTCGCGCCTGGGCCTCGTTGATCAGCCCGGCATTCAGGTCGGCGTCGATCGCCATCTGCTTGCCCGGCATGGCGTCCAGGGTGAAGCGTGCCGTAACCTCGGCGGTGCGCACCGCGCCGTGTGCGACCACGATGTATTGAATGGCAATCAAGGCCACGAACAAAACAAAGCCCACCACATAATTGCCGCCCACCACGAACTGCCCGAAGGCCTGAATGACCTGTCCCGCCGCCCCCACGCCTTCGTTGCCGTGCAGCAGAATGCGGCGGCTGGAAGCCAGGTTCAGCGACAGCCGGAACAAAGTCAGCAGCAAGAGCAAACTGGGAAACACGGAAAACTGCGCCGGGCGGAGGATCTGCAGCGCCGACAAAAGCACCAGCACCGAAGCCGTCATGCTTACCGCCAGCAGCAGATCGAGCAGCAGGCTGGGGATCGGCACCAGCATCACGAAGATCAGGCCCACCGCGGCGATGGGCATGATCCATTCGGCGGGCACACCCTTGACGGCGGCGGGCACAGCGGCCGGGCTGGCGGAGGTCTTTGCGGGCATGGCTCAGACCCTCCCCGGCGCCGCGGCCCTGGCGGAAGGCGCCGCGGCTTGTCCTACTGCTTGCCCCACAGTTTGTCCCACGGTTTGTCCCGTAGTCTGTCCGGCGCGCGCCTGGGCGCGCCAGATGGCGGCCAGAATCTCTGCCACCACGGTATAAAGTTGCGGAGGAATGGCCTGGCCCACTTCCACGGCGCGGTAGAGCGCGTGCGCCAGCGGCGGGTTTTCCACCAGCGGAATGCCGTGCCAGCGGGCTACTTCTTTGATCTGCGCCGCCAGCAGGTCGCGGCCCTTGGCCACCACCACGGGCGCGTCCATGTCGACGCGGTATTCAAGCGCAATGGCAAACTCCGTGGGATTGGTAACCACCACCGCCGCCCGCTCCACATCCTGCAGCATGCGGCGGCGGCGGGCCTGGCGCTGCAGCCGCCGGATGCGCTGCTTTACCGCGGGATTGCCTTCCGTCTCCTTGAACTCGTCGCGCAGAT
>Ga0187863_10000963_pt1 | contig 23714 bp, 23 predicted proteins | sample June2016WEW_11_1_FD_132975 | JGI IMG/M metagenome (GOLD analysis project Ga0187863, IMG submission 132975) | Peatland microbial communities from SPRUCE experiment site at the Marcell Experimental Forest, Minnesota, USA - June2016WEW_11_10 | ecosystem: Environmental > Terrestrial > Soil >...
ATCGCTCAGCATTGGGCCGCCTCGTGGCATGATGCCTTCCTCCTGCCACCTTATCGCTCAATGCCAACACCCCCGCCAAGTACCTCTCTTGATTCCGAATCAGGTTATGAAACAGCTTCTACGGATGTAGTCTACCGCTGGGTGAATCCACGCATGAGAGGATGAGCGGTCCGCCGCGATCTTGTTGGCCTACCAGCTCCACGCGTACCCGATACTGGTCGTTGTATACCAGGGAACGGTAGGAATCTTGTTGTAACTCTCTTGAATCCAGATCGAGTTGTGATCGTCGAAGTGGATCATCGCGCCCAGCGCCTCGCCGTCGTAGAAGCGGTTCTCCACGTGAGCGTAGCCCGTGAAACTGGTCAGCCCGGCCTGAACCATGGTGTATCCGCTAACGGCCTTGGTCTTGGGTAGCCCGAAGTTCTTCATCACGCCCAGCGCTTCGGTATCCGACCCGAAATCGGTGTGGAAGAAGCCATGGCTCCCAGCGTTTTCGTAAGTATACGCAATTGTCAACTCGTCGCCGATGGGGTCTTTCTTCAGGAATCCGAAGGTGTGTCCGATGCCTATGTTTAGGTTGACCCTGGGAACCAGCCCTGGCCGGTCGAAATCCGACCCCGGCATCAGAAACAGATCGGTCGAGGTGCCCGGCATGGCCATTGCTTGATGGGGCTCGGAGACCGGCGTCTGCGCGGCCAACCTGCTTGCGGAGATCGGCGCAAGTGCAAACACAATCGTAACCGCTAGAAGGCGCGTCATTGTTTTCACTCCTGTAAGCCTAGCCGGAACGAGGCGTCAAGTACAATTCGATCACCTCGCGCATGAGAACAGCATGAAGAAAGGAGCATCCCCGCCATCATGCGGGACGAGCCCGCTCCGCTCCGTTACGCGCAGAACGGAGAAATCAGCTCCACGATCTCCGCTTCGAATTCGCCATGCTCCCCCACCGTCAGCAGCCCCACTGTCACCGGCAACTCGAACCGCCGCGGCCCGCAGGAGCCGGGATTGAAGTACAGCACGCCCTTGCGCCGGTAGAAGTTGGGCACGTGCGTATGCCCAAAGAGCACGGCGGCAAACCTCCCCGCCGCCGGGTCCAGGTGCAGCGTCTTCAGGTCGTGAAGCATGTAGACGTAGCGGTCCGCGATGAGCACAACTTCGGTCTCGGGCAGCTCGCCGCATGGGCCTTCGCGGTCCACGTTGCCGCGAATCGCTGTGACCGGCGCGATCTGCTCCAAAGCATGAAGAACCGAAGGTCTGCCCACGTCGCCCAGGTGCAGGATGCGCTCCACGCCGGCAAGCGCCGGCGCAACCTCGGGCCGCAGCAGGCCGTGCGTATCGCTCACTACGCCGATCTTCGCCGTTTTGTGTTCGCTCATAAGAGTGGCGCTTCTGTGCGTTGCGAAACCAATAGAAGCTACCCAATCGCCGGGTCGTAGATCCACCGCAATGGTGAGTCAATCCATCTTAGGGTTCCAGGCTGCGCTGGGTCCTCTATGGCGATGCAATAGAGTCCGCTCCAGTTCATTTGCCAGCGCCATCCCTTAGCCGATCCGGGGGCGCTCGATTCAATGTAGCCTGCTGCGTATTCTGCGGAGAGAGGTTCTTTACAGAGCGGGCATCGCGGCGAGGCACCCTTTCTGAAATTTCCCCCGCACTGGCAATCTTGGAAAAATGGCTCCAACTCCATGCATATTTCTTCGCATGAAATGCATGATTGCGGCAGTTTTTGCCAGACCTTGTCTATATGGCTCACCGTCGCGAGCATTCCGCAAGCATCGCAGTAGGCATACGACATATCGCTAAAGCCCGTGTGCCAAAGCTCGTAGCGATATTCCGTCCGGCAATGTTCGCAATCGCCAGTCCACCGATTAGCCACGTTCACCTCACAGCCCCAATTCCAGCCGGGTGCGCGGGTCGAGCCGGTCGCGCAGGGCGTCGCCCAGAAAGTTGAATCCCAGCACCGCGCCGGCAATCGCCAGGGCAGGGAAGTGCACCAGATGGGGCGAATCGAACAGGTGCAGCCGGGCGTCGTTGAGCATCGAGCCCCAACTGGGCCCGGCCAGCACAAAGCCCGCCAGCAGCAGGACTCCCGCGGCGGCCAGCGGCTGGCGGCGAATGCGGCTGCCCGCGCGGCCTGCCATATTCGTAACTTGAAAAGCCGTCGGCATATGCCAAGAATACCGCGACACGCGGGGCAAATTGGTGTTCAATTGCTTATGGGCATCTGGCGACAGAGTTTGACGGTGTGCATGGCGCTGGTTGCGCCCGCGGTTCTGGCGCAGGCGCCCTCGTACCGGACCCCGCAGGTTCAAAGCTCCTATTCGGTCCAGCCGGAAGCCTGGCAGATTGTCCTGCTGGCCAACCAGGCGCGCGCCGCGGCCGGGGCAGGCCCGCTGCGCTGGGATCCCGCGCTGGCCGAGTCCGCCCGCCGGCACTGCCTGCTCATGGTTGCCGAGGGGGCAATCGCCCACCGCTATCCCGGCGAGCCGGATGTTGAACAGCGCGCCGCGCTGGCCGGCGCGCACTTCAGCGTGCTGGAGGAAAACGTCGCCGTCGCTGAGACGCCGGCCTCGATTCACAGCGCCTGGATGCACTCCCGCGAACACCGCGCCAACCTGCTCAGCCCCGATGTGGATCGCATTGGAGTGGCCGTTGCGGCAGGCCGCCAGGGACTGTACGCGGTGGCCGACTACGAGCGCGCCGTGCCCGTGCTTACGCAGGCCCAGGTGGAGGCTGCCGTTGCCGGATTGCTGCGTCCCAGCGGCGTCGCCCTGCTGAGCGACTCGAGGGATGCACGATCGCTCTGCGTTGACGACAGGAACACCACGACCGGCAAGGAGCCGGGCTTCTTGATGCTTTGGCAGGGCGCGGACCTGAGCCGTCTGCCGTGGCAGTTGGTTGAAAAGCTTGGCTCGGGGCGTTATCGCGAGGCCGCCGTGGGCAGTTGCGCGGCCCAGAATCTCGCCGGCTCGTTCACGGCTTACCGCGTGGCTGTGCTGCTCTACTGACGATCGAAGACCATCTCAACCGAACGACTGGTATTTCTTCCAGAACTCCGGCCAGGGCAGGCGCGGGCCGCCGCAGACAAAAATGTCGGGATGATACTGGCTCTCCTCGTTCTTCACGCCTTCAGAGTTGCCGTTGTGGCCGGCGAGTCTGCACCCGGTGAATATCTTGTCGACGTCTTCGCGCGAAACTCCGACCACAATGAGCGTAGTAGGCGGCGGGGTGGGATAGCCGCGCAGCCAGGCCGAGTTGGTAAGGCTGATGGGAGGCGGTAAGTGGTAAGCAGGGCCGAGCATTTCGATTGCGCCCTGCTCGCCATAGTTGCCGACAACTATGCCCATGTTCGCCTGTTGCTCCGGGGGCAGGGAATCGCGGATGCCGGCGACAGTCTTGACCAGCTCAGGCCAGCCGATCTCCTCGCGCAAGTCGGCGTTTCCCTTCTGGAGCGCGAAATTCCGCAGCGGCCCGCTGGACTGGAGCGGCAGAATCCATGCGCAGATATAGGCTCCGCAGGCCGCGAGCCCGGTGAAGAAGACGGCCTCGACCGTCCGCCGGCCCGGCCTGGGCAGAGAAGTAACCCAGCGCTCACCCGCTGTCGCGCCCATTGCCAGCAGCATGGGATACGCAGCGGCCATGTAATATCCCCGCCCCCTGCCCAAGAAGAAGAGCGCCAGCGGGATCAGGTACATCCAGGCCAGCATCCGATAGCGGCGGTCACGCAGGAATGCAATCAGGCCGGCGAGCCAGAGCGGGGCGGCGAACAGGTTCACGCAGATCCAAAACTGGCCGGTCAGAAAGCCCTCGGCACGGCCTTCGCCCACGTCGCGGATATGGATGAAGTGCAAAAACCGATAGGAGATGAAGTCGTGGCGCACCAACCAAACGAAGTTGGGCAGAAAGATCAGGAGAGCCAGGGCGATCCCGCCCCAGAACCAGCCGCTCAAGACGAACCGGCGCGCGCGCGATAACGCAACCCCGCCCAGGATTCCGGCGATGTAGAAGAGGATCGAATACTTGGTAAGCAACCCCACGCCGGTCGCTACGCCGATCGCCAGCCACCAGCGCGGATTCTCCGACCTCAGCAGGCGGATCGTAAAGTACGCAATCAGCACCCACCACAGGTAATCGAAGGTCGTGTACTGAAACTCCGTGCCCTCGAAGAGCGGCAGCGGCGAGAGCGCAACCGCCAGAGCCGCCGTTTCCTGAGCCAGCCGTCCGCCGCCCAGCTCCCGCGCCATCAGCCCGGTGAACAAAATGGCCGCCGCCTGCGCGAGGACCGAAAAGAGCCGCAGCCCCACCATCGAGAGGCCAAAGAGTTCGAGGCCGATGCGTTCCACAAAGGGAGTTAGCGGCGGATAAGGCACAAATCCCCAGTCAAGATGCCGCGCATCGCTGAGAAACTGGAGTTCATCGCGGTGAAACCCGTAGCGGCCATTGGTGAGCAGGTGAATGAGCGCCACCGCGGCGGCGATGGCCAGCAGGAGCAGGGTCTCGGCCTTGGGGCGGCCGTGCAAAGCATCCGAGTTCTTGTCCATTTCGATTGCAGGCACAGAAATCCCGCCTCCTTTCGCTCTTCCCTTGGAGAGTTACGCGCAACGCGCCGCTCCGGTTCCTCAGCGCCGTTCGTGGGGCTGTGGAACCCGGACGGAAGCCATGCCGGCAGCCGTTGCCGCCTGAATGCCCAGGTCCGTGTCCTCAAAGACCAGGCAGTCTTCCGGCGCCACTCCAAGCCGGGCGGCTGCAACCAGGAACGCATCCGGGGCAGGCTTGCTGTTGACGTAATCCTCCGAGCTGACGATGGTCTCGAATCTGTCCATCAGATGCAGTGCGCTGAGAGCCTTCGTCACGGAGATTCGCCTGCCGCCGGAAACTACGGCAATGGGAATCCGGCCAAACTCGGCCTCGATGATCTCCATAACTTCAGGGATCGCCTTGAGCTGAGGAAGCATCTTGAAGTAGAGCTCTTCCTTGTGCTCGGCGAGGGCCTCCACAGGCATGGCGAGTCCGTGCATTTCATTGAGCGTGGCGATAATCTCCCGCGTGGGCTTGCCGCCCCAGGAGTAAAAAAGATCTTCGGGAAATGGGCAATTCCACTCCGCGAAAGCCGTCTTCCAGGCAATGTAGTGCAGCGGCATGGAATCGACGATGGTGCCGTCGCAGTCGAAGAGATAGGCTCGGAAGGAACCAGGGGGCAGTTTCAGCTTCATGAGGAAAGGGAACTCCGTATGGGGTTGTTCTTTCACTGTTGGATGGTTCAGATCATAGTCTCAGGCGATCCGGGCGCCAGCCGGCGCGAATCGAAGGCATAACTCCGCTGGATCGGTGATGCAACAGCAAGGCGGGAATGGATCGAAGTCACCGGGCCGCCGCCGCTTCTGCCGCCGAAGCCGCACAACCGCCCTCGCCGGGCTTGGTCGGCTGCATCCGCAGGGCGTCGTTGAAGCGGTTGAAGTAGTTGAAGAGGCCAATGGCGCAGAGCAGTTCCACAATCTCGCCTTCGGAGTAAAAGCTGCGCAACTCGGCAAACTGCTCGTCGCTCACCTTGTGCGCGTCGCGGGTGACGGTCTCGGCCAGCCGCAGAGCAGCTTTTTCAGCGGGGCTGAAGTCGTCGCGCTGGGACCACTCGGCTAAATGGGCAATCTGCTCGCCGGTCCAGCCCAGCCTCTTGGCCAGCGCGGTGTGGCTGGCCAGGCAGTAGGGCGTCTCGTTCACCTGGCTGGTGCGGACGATGATAAGTTCCTTCAGTTTGGTTGAGACCGTGCCGGTGTTGAGCACCGCGCCGAAGTGCGCCTGCATGGTGGCGAAGATCTCGGGCCGGTGAGCCATCACCCGGAACATGTTGGGCACATTGCCTCGCTGGGCAAAGACTTTGTCGTAGAGCGCGGCAGTTTCCGGGGTCACTTGGCCGCGGTCAAGCCGGGAAATCCGGGACATTCGGCCTCCTCTTTGGTTCAGAATACCAAATCGCCGGCTCGGGCTTTCCGCGCCCGCCTTCGCGGCCCGCACCGGCAGCGGCATTCCTCTCTGGCGGAGCGCGTCTTCGCGGAGGCCCATCCGCAATTGCCTCCGCCGTATCCTCCGAAATGCCCATCTTCCGGACGCATTCCGGACTAGAAGAATTGCATAAGGCATGTATAATGAACAGTATACAGTCATAAGTCAAGAGCTGCCCTGTTGTGGCAATGGTAAACAAAGACCCCCTTAAGAGCCTCGGTTCTTGGTCAAGAAAGAGGAGATTCCTGGCCCGTTTGACCGGAAAGAGCGGCAGTTCTAAAAAGTATTGTGCTTCCGGACTGGCCGCAAGGGCCGTGTCGAAGGAAGATACTGTGTCGCTCGGTTTTTCGACCGCGCCTCTCCCATCGGTCTTGCTGTTTCCTTCACGAGTCGTACAATTTAGGAAAACCAGTCCCATACATGGCGATTTCAGCATGAACCATTGAAACAATTCTTTCTTGGTGTGAGGTAGGTTCCCCCATGAAGTTTGCTTGTTTTCTATGCGTCGGCATGTTTGCCGCCATGTCGGCCTCCGGCCAGGCTGGATCGATGCTTCCGCCTGGCATGTTCAGCACACAGGGAAATCAGATCGTCGACCAGAATCAGAATCCGGTTCGGCTGGCTTGTGTTTACTGGGATGGAATGAACGGCGATGACCACCAATTGGGCAATCTGAATGGGCCGTTCGTCGGCATTCAGGCGAATGTGAACGCCATTGCCGCCGCTGGATTCAACTGCTTGCGCGTCGATTTCAACAATATCTCGCTCCACGACAGCGGATCGGCCGCCTTTCTTCAAGCGATGGACCAGGTGGTTGCCGCGGCCGCAAGCGCCGGGATTCGGGTCATCTGGGACGATCATAATAACGAGGGTAACTACGGAAGCAACGACAATTTCACGGACGATTGCGCCGCCCAGCAGGCAAACGGCATCTGGTACGATCTTGGCGGCGCATCGGATGGAACCGACGGCTGCAATGACCCCGGACACACCACGCAAGCCTCGTACCAAAGCGACTGGGTTTCGGTTGCCACCCGCTACGCCAACAACAACACCGTGATCGGATACGACCTCTGGAACGAGCCGCTGAGTTATGGCGACTCGCTCTGGGGAGGCGGAAGCGACCGCGATATCCATCTCATGTATGAAACTGTGGGTTCGGCCATTCTTTCCGTAGATCCAAGCAAGCTGATCTTCGCCGAGTGTCCGCAGGACTACGGTCCGGCCACGCTCTATGACGGCGTCACGATTGGAAATGCTCCTTTCGGAGATTGCACGGGCGTTAAGGCGCTTCCGGTAGTGTTCACGGTCAACGGAGTCACCGTCACGAATAAGGTGGTTTACGATGTCCACCTTTATCCGAGCTCCACAAGCGACATTGCCCACTTGTTCGGCGGCTCCAGCAGCAGCCCGGCCGCGATCTCGACCATGAACATGAACTTCGGGTTCATCGTGTCCCAGAACATCGCCCCCGTCTGGGTCGGAGAAAGCGGAACCGGCCTGCAGGTCGAACCGGACGATCAGAACTGGGCGAATATGCTGGACCAATACCTGAACGGGCAGCTCGGAAGCCAGGGCGGGCCGGCCTTCTCCGGCAATCAGCAAGGCATGGGCATCGCCTGGACGGCTTGGGGCACATCGAATCCCGCGTCAACCACCGAGGGCCTCGGCATCCTTAGCTCGGATGGGTCGTTGATCGAGGCGCAGGTCGCCATCGTCGATCCGCTTCTCTATCATCCGGTGATTCCGCCGGGAATCAGCATCCTCGGCACGGCGGTCACCGTGAAAGCCGGCGCAACCTCGGGGAACACTTCTACGATCACGGTTAGGCCAGCCGGCGGATTTACCGGCAGCGTGGCGCTGACCGCGGCCGTTACTTCCAGCCCGGCCGGCGCGCAGGACCTGCCCACCCTGAGCTTTGGCTCGACTAGCCCGGTAGCCATTTCGGGCACCGGCGCCGGAACGGCCACGCTCACGATCGGCACAACGGCGGCAACCAGCGGCGCACTGGTCCAACCCAAGCGGCATGGGGTTCCCTCGTACGCGGCTGGTGTCGCGACGCTGGCCTGCTTGCTACTCTTCGGCATTCCAGCACGGCGGAGCAGCTGGCGGACCAGGCTGGGATTGCTAGTGCTCCTCGTTGTCCTTGCAGGCGGCGCGGTCGCATGCGGCAGCGGAGGCGGAAGCGGTGGAAGCGGGAGCAGTGGCGGGGGAGGCGGTACAGGCAATTCCGGAACGACAGCCGGCAGTTACACCATTACCGTGACGGGCGTCTCGGGCCCCACCACGGCCACCGGCACAGTCACCCTCACCGTCGAGTAGTCCGATATCCCGCGTATCTCCATTGCGAAGGACGATATCTGGAAAGGATCGCGCGCTCCCAATCGGCTCTGCCGAAGACATCCGCCCCACTGCGGGTGGCTACAGCAGTTTTCCCGCGGCCAGATCGCGAATCAGCGCGCGGTCCGCGGCCAGGAAGTCGTAGCTGGGCAGGTCTTCCAGGCGCACCCAGCGCAACTCGTTGAAGATGTGGTTGACGATCTCGCCGGCAAACTCATGGACGGCAAAGAACTGCAAATCGACGGCCCCGCCATGGCGGTAGTTATGGCGGATGCGGGCGACCAGGGGGCCGATGGCGGCCTGGATTCCCAGTTCTTCCTTCAGTTCGCGGGCCAAGGCCAGCTCCGGGCTCTCGCCGGATTCTATTTTGCCGCCGGGAAACTCCCATTGCAGGGCCATGGGTTGACCGGGACGGAGTTGGCCGATGAGGATTTCGCCACCGCGCACGATGAGCGCGGCGGCCACAAAGCGGAGGGCGGGACCGGCAGGCCGATGGTTGGAATTTGGCGGGGTTGCTTCCACACCTCTAGTGTAAACACACCGAAACAGTTGCAGGGCCGGATAGGGGCCTCGCGCAGCGGGAATGGGGCTGCTTTGAGACGCGCAGTTCTTGCCGCGCCGCCGCAAAGCGAAGCCGTGAGATGGGACAGGTTCCCAGAGAAGGCCTTATTCTCCCGCAACCGCGGCTTCGAGACCCTCGGCGCCTTGCGGCCGGAAATAGCCCCAGCCGCGCTTTGCCGCCGTCGCAAGCAATGCAGGCGACGGGTTGACGGGGAAGGCGCGGCGCGCGATCTTGAGCATGGCCAGGTCGTGAATCGAGTTGCCGAAGGCCGCATCGGGAACGGCCAATCCGATCCGGGCAAGCGTTGCCGCCTTGCCCTCGCCGGTGGGCACGTCCACAATCTCGCCGGAGATGACGCCTTCAACGACGCGCACGTCGGCGGCCAGCACGCGGTCTTCCGGGATGCCGAAATCGCGGACGCCCTCGGCAACCACCCAGCGGCAGGTGGAGCTGACGGCCCAGAGTTCGGCTCCAGCCTGGCGCAGGGCAGCCACGAGCTTGACCAGCTCGGGAAATATGCGAGGCCGCACGAATTCCTCCACATACCGGGCCGCCGCGGCGCGCAGTTCCCGGTCGCGCAGGCCGGCGTAAATCCGCACCATCTCGCCGCAGATCTCCACTTCGCTCACCTTGCCGGCCTTGTAGGCGCGGTAGCGGGTATCGATCCAGTCGCTGGTGGAGCGCGAGACCAAGCCCTGCTCCAGCGACCAGAACAGGAACCCGGAGCCCGCGTCGCCGCTCCAAAGCGTTCCATCGCAATCGAAGACCGCAACCTTGGGATGGCTATCGAGAACCAGCCGCTCGAACTGCTGGGCGGTCCACCTGGGGATTTCTATCTGCTTCGGCTTCAAACGTTCCTCAATCCTGCTCGAAATGGTTTATCCATCTCCATTCTCTTCCAAACCGGCCGGGTCTTGCACGTGAAGCGTTGATGAACGGCTTTGCCGGAGCGAGCGGTACGATGGAATTATGAGGCGGGAACGAGATGGGCGATAGACGGAAGGAACTGGAAACGATCGCCTCCCTGTTGCGCGAAGAGAGTACGCTGGCGCTGGCCACCACCGATGAACAGGGTCGGCCGTGCGTGGCGCCGCTCTTCTACATTGCCGACGAGGAGCTGACCCTTTTCTGGTTTTCATCTCGGGCCAGCTTGCACAGCCGGAACCTGAAGCGAGCGCCGATGGCGGCCGCCGCCATCTACCGGCACACGGAGAACTGGAAAGAGATTCGCGGCGTGCAGTTGCGCGGGCCGGTCACCGTGATTGCCGACAAAAATCGCCGGCGCGCCTTGATCGCTGCCTATTGCGAACGATTTCAGTTGGGCGTCCTCTTCAAGGCCGCCATCGGCCGGTGCAGCCTGTATGCGCTGCGGCCGGTATTCTTCCGGTACATCGATAACTCCAGGGTCTTCGGGCACAAGTTCGAGATCGCGCTGGAGGACGAGTAGGCGCAGGCGCTTCGGCTGCTTTCGCGGAAGGCTCGCGCTATCCGCGCGCAGCCGGCTTCCTACATTGCGCTGGTCGAGGCTGGAAGCGTGAAGAGGAAGCGGCTGCCCTTGTCGGGTGTGCTTTCGGCCCAGATGCGGCCGCCGTGCTGCTCGACGATGCTGCGGCAGAGGGCTAGGCCCAAGCCGGTGCCGCCGAGGGCGCGGGTGTCAGAGGAGTCGCCTTGCTGGAAGCGGTCGAAGATGCGCTCCAGCTTCTCGGGTGGGATGCCGCGGCCCTGGTCTTCAACGATGAAACAAATCTCGTCTGTTCCGAAGCGCTGCGCGACCAGGCGGATCGTGGTCTCGGGGGGCGAAAACTTGATGGCGTTCCCGATCAGCTCGTTGAGCACTTGCAGGATGCGCTCCTCATCGGCCAGGACCGTCGCCGGGGAAGCGTCGACGCGGACTCCGATGTGGACTTCGCCGGCTGCGGCTTGGGCCATGTCGGCTGCGCGGCGCAGCAGTTCGACGGCCTCAAGGGGCTGGCGATGCAGGGGCATCTTGCCCCTTTCTCCGCTTTCAAAGTCCAGAATATCGTTGACCAGGCGCACCAGCCGGTCGCAGTTGCCGATGGCCATGTTCACCATCTGGCGCTGTTTCTCGGGCCGCTTGTCCAGGACGCCGGAGGCGAGGAGCCCGATCGAGGCGCGCAGCGAGGTAAGCGGAGTGCGCAACTCGTGGCTCACCGTGGAGACGAACTCGTCTTTCATGCGCCCCAGGCGGCGGCGCTCGGAGATGTCCTGGAAGGCGACGACCATGCCGGAGATCTCTCCATCCTCGACAAGCGGGCTGGCGCTGTACTCGACGGGAATCGCCGTGCCGTCGTTGCGCCAGAAGACCTCATCGCGCATGCGGATGGCCTGGCGGCGGCGCATGCCCTGGAGAATGGGGCTGGTCGTTTTGGAGTAGGGTGTGCCATCGGCGTGGCTGTGGTGAATGATCTCGTGGATGTCGCGGCCGGTCAACTCGCTGGGTGTGTAGCCGAGAGTGTTCGCCGCGGCATGGTTGATGAAGGTAAGTCGGCCGTCCAGGTTGATGCCATAGATGCCGTCTTCCACCGACTCCAGGATCAGCTCGCGCTGGTGCGTGGCCAGGTGGAGTGCTTCCTCCGCCTCGTGCTGCTCGGTTACGTCCATGCCGTGGTTGATGATGAAGGGCCGTTCGCCAGGAAGCTCCATGCGGCGGCTGCGGAAGGCGATGCGGCGGACGACGCCGTCGCTGCGGCGCACCGGCAACCGGCCCTGCCATTCTTCCCCCGCCGGCAGGGATTCCAGGCCCTCGCGGAAGATCGCCGTGTAATCGGAATCGAGGAACATCGCAACCGATTGCCCAACCAGGTCCTTGACTTGGTAACCGAGCGTCTCGGCAGTGTAGGTATTCAGCGAGGTGAGCTGGGCATCCAACGTGCAGGTAAAGAGGAAACCGAGGCTGTTCTCCACCATCTGCCGGTAGCGTGTTTCCATGGAGAACGGCATTGCTTCCATCTGCTGCCGATCGGTTGCGTCCTGGCCGCAGACGATCAGGTACTGGATATTGCCATCCGCTCCGGCTATGGGCCGCAGCGTCCAACTGACGCGCCGAGTGCTGCCGCTCGACGTCTTCCACTCCGTCTCTTGCGGGCCGGGGACCTTTCCCTCCGCAGCCTCGCGAAACATGGCCGAGGCCCAGGTCCGTTCTTCCACCTCCAGAACCCGCTCCACAAACTGGCAGCCCACAGCGTCGGCCACAGTCAGGCCCGTCAACTGCAAAAAGGGGCCATTCAGCCGCACGATGCGGCCGGCCGTATCCAGCAGTGCAACCAGGAAGGGAATCGAGTCCAGTGCGGCGGTTGCCAGGAGCCGTTCGCTGGACAGCGCGCGCTCGACCCGCTGCCGGGCCCGACGGCCCTGCTCTTGAAAGACCGTGAGGGAACACAGTTCCAGCCGAGTGACCGCCTGGCGGGCCAGTATCTCCAGCAAGCCGATGTGCTCCTGGTTGAACCAGTCCGGCTTGGGGGACAGCACCGCCAGTGAGCCTACGACCTTCTGGGTGCTGGTGATAAGCGGCACTCCGGCGTAGGAGCGGCAAGGCTTTGCCCCGGCCAGAGGGATTCCCTCGCGAGGGAAGCGCGAGTCCTGGCCGGCATCCTGGATCAGAAGGGGCTTGCCATTCTCCAGCATCCCCTGGCAGGCGGTTGAAGAACATGGCTGGTCGGGCGCCTTGAATCCATATTGCGACTTGAACCACAGGCGGTCGAAGTCCATCCAGCCTATGTAGGCGTAATCCGCGTCCAGCAATACGGCCGCAAGCTCAGTCAGTTCGTCCAGCGCCGAATCCGGGTAGCGGTCAAATAGCTCGAACTCCGGCCGCGATGCCATTTCCTTGCCTTCCGCTGTATCCTGGCTGTGGATTGCACACATACCAATACGATACACACAGTCGGCACCCGTTTCGGACCAATAGTAAAACCTTTATCTAACACTAAAGGTGAAGAGCATGGCACAAATGAACTACCACTTAAATAACCAGGTTTCCGCGCATAAGTTTCATGCATAAGTTACTAAAGGCACTAACCCCAGAAAACAACTCCAGCGGTGCTGTAGACGCTCGCCTCTCGCGGCCACAGGCATCCTGTGAGCGCTCAGGGCAGGTTGCGCTGGGCAAAGCAGTCGGTTTCTGTCGGATTTACTTGCCGGGCGGCAGCTTGCAGCAGTCGCCAGCGGCCACCGGTTCATTGCTGCCGGCGTCCAGTACCACCTTCCAATTGCCATCGGGCTGTTTGCGCCAGATGGTGATAAAGCGGCCGGTGGTGGTAACGGGATTGCCGTTGGCGTCCTTGCTGTGGCCCTCGAAGTGGCTCCAGGTGTAGCCGATGTCGCCGGAAGGCCCCATCACGGCGTCGATCGGGGTCCACGTCAGTTGATAGACCTTGGGATCCCAGTTGGCGGATTTGGCAATCGCCACGCGGCCCACCATCGGCGCTTGAGCGTTGCCCAGCACGACGCCGTCCTCGGCAAACCAGTCGGCAAAGGCCGCGCCGCCGCGTTCGGCCACATCCTTGGCGAAGCGGGCTTCAAGATCGAAGAGCAGAATCTTGCCCGGCTTCACGGTGGGGTCGGTGAGCGGATTGGGAGCGGCCTGCGCATCGCCCGCGGGAAATGACAACTGCCCAAAGCCCGCGCGGGGCGCAATCATCGCCCCCGCCAGCACCAACCCGCATAGAAACCCTCTCCACATTCCAGAGCTGCTTCCGGTCATGATTCCATCCCTCCCGTTCAGCATGAAAGACCTACTTGCCCATCCTACATTGGCGAGGGGGACACTAGCCTTCCGGGTTGCGAGGTTTCAAACCGGGCCTCTGATCAGGACGTCCTTGGCGATCTGGAGAAGATCGGTTTCCCTATCACGGCCATGCTGTCACGCGGATGGTAAAGTTTTCTTGCCCCGGCGAGCGTAACCGTTCCATCGATTCGCGTGTCAAAGGTTCAGAGTTCGCGGCTTGAGCGCGGGACGGGCAACCGGAATCCAGGCGACTTGCCAATCCACCTCAACTCCAACCGTCCTTCGAGGCTTCCATGAAGATTGTTCGCTTTCTTTCTCTGTCGATTCTCATTGTTTGCGGTTCCTTCTGCAGATTTGTTGGTGCCCAAACTTCAGCGTCCGGATCCGCAAAGTCAACGCCGCCTCCGCCTCCATCGCCGCCGAATCCCACCGCGACTTATGCGCAGATAGTTCGCATCAGTTATCTGGAGGGCGATGTGCGCGTCACGCGCGGCGCTCAGGCTGAAAAGGCAGCGGGCACGACGTGGGAAAAGGCGGTCGCCGATCTTCCCATTGAAACCGGCTACAACCTGGCGACGGGCGCGGGACGCGCGGAGATCGAGTTCGAAGACGCCTCCACCGTCTATCTGGCGGAGAATTCCGTGCTGGTCTTCAGCGACCTGAAGACGGCAGGCGGAGTTCCCCATACCGAGCTAACGCTTCTGGCGGGAACGGCAACTCTGCACCTCCGCCCCGTCAGCGGTGAGTCGTTCATCCTGAAGACACCCACCGATGGCGTAACTACTTCTTTTCCCGCAAAGGCCTACCTGCGCATCACCAGTTATAGCGATGCGATTGCCATCACGCCGCAGAAGGACGAATCCTATCTGCTCGATGCACCGGGATCGGTTGTGCAGAAATCCGCCAAGGGTCAGACGCAGTACTTCAACAATGGTCAAAGCATTCCTCCGCCGGCTCAGAGCGACGCAACCGAGTTTGCCGCGTGGGACACCTGGGTGGCAAACCGCGTCCAACAGCGGTCGGCGGCGATGACGGCAGTGATGAAAGCCGCGGGGCTGACCGCCCCTCTGCCCGGCTTGGCCGACATGAATGGACAGGGCGCCTTCTTTGCCTGCGCGCCTTACGGAACCTGCTGGGATCCGCCCGGAGATCCCAATCAGCAGCAAACGACCGGCCAACCGCCTACCGCTCAACAGCAGCCCGACTTCTCTCTGGCCTTTAACCCGGCAGCGGTCAGCGTGGCGCCCGGCGGACGGGTCACTGCCAAACTATCCGTCGCGAATCTGAACGGCTTCTCCGGAACTGTGGATGTTACGCCCTCCCTGCCGGATGGATTCTCATGCACATCCTGTTCCGGCCAGATCGCCCAGGGACAGCCGCTTCCCGTGCTGCTTGCGGCCGGCGCGTCGCTCCCAGAGGGCACTTACATCGTTCAATTCACGGCTGCATCGGGAACCTTCGCGCATCAGATAACTCTCACCGTCTACGTCTACACGACACCGCCGGCCGATCTGGCGCTGGTTGCGGCGCCGGCCGAGGTATTTGGCCCCATCTTCCCCTGCTTCCCGGGCGGAATTGGCTTTCTGACCGCGGGGGATATTCGGATCGGAAGGGGCACCTATCTCGTCAGCCTGCAGGATGCGCCGTACTCCTGGGTGGTGTGCCACGCCGGAAGCTGGATTTACCGGCAGAATCATTACGTGTGGGTGGTGGGACCAAGGAGACATCACCATCCGCCCATTCACTGGATCAAGAGCAAGCATGCCCAGGGCTATGTTCCCTTCCATCCCCGCGATGCGGCGGGCAAGCCTCCCGTCAATCGCAAGCACGATGTGTACGCACTCAGCGACAAGAAGGGAGGGCAGATCGAGCGGACTCAATTCGATCCGAAGGGCAAGATTGAGCTGATGAAAGAACCACCCAAGGAATTCCGCAACACGTATCTGCATCCACTCGATCCGGCCGGCGAACCGCAAATCGCGGCGCACGCGTTGCTGGATAAGCAGGTTGGCGTTGCTCTAAGATTCAATGACGAGTCGCAGAGGTTTGAGATGGCGACAGAAGCCGCGACGGGCGACAAAAAGTCTACCGAGTTCAATGCGTTTGCCGGCCACAACAGCAATCTCCGCACCGGAGCCGACGGCAGCGTCGTAGCCCATGGCAATAATGGCGCCCACACCGGCGCTCACGCCGGTGGCATTCACACGGGCGGAGCCGCACACACGGGCGCCGCGCATAGCGGTGCTGGGCACACTGGCGCAACACATGCTGGCGCAGCGCACGCCGGTGGAGCACATGCTGGCGGAGGCGGCCATGCTGCCGGCGGCGGGCACGCTGGTGGTGGAGGGCACGCTGGTGGTGGTCACCGCTAGGGTTGCCGGCTTGCGGCTCCGACTCGGCTGACATGGATGTCAAGGGCGCGTCTGTGCTAAATGACAATGAGCTTCCTGCAGGCTTGCCGAAAGCTCACAGAACATAGCTAACGCTGGACTCCGAGCCGGGAAGGAACTGCGGAGGTTCGTCCCGACTCGTCCTCGTTCGCTGCAATAACTCCCTTGGACTCATTCGGTGTTCTCTCCTACGGCGCACACTCAACATGCGCCGGTCTAACTCGGGATTTATGTGTTCTTCCCCACCGTATTCACCAGCCAGTGCGCGCGGAACCAATCCATCAGCCACAGGCGGACCGGTGTCTCGAAGAAGCGAAAGCTCAACAGACTCAAACCCACACAGAGCGCGAGATACACAGGATAGAAAGCCCCAGTCACCCATTGAAAACGCTTAAACAAGCTGAGAATTGGAGAATGAATGAGGTAAAGCGCATAACTGGCATTGCCCAGGACCAGCAGCCATTTCGCGCACAACCATCGCGACAATGGCGAGGAGGCTGTCGAAAGCGCCCAGATAAGCCCCGCGAACATCGGCGCCAGCAGACCTTCTTCATAGGGCGACGCGACGCGAAACAGCGGCTCCAGCGGCACGCACAAAACAAGCCCGCCAATCGAAAGCCCCAACACGATGTTTGCCTGCCACGGCCGCGCCTCTGCGTCTTCCGCCCGCTCTTCTTGCAGCGACCGCCATCGCGCCAGCAGAATCCCCAGCGCAAAGGTCGAGGCATGCAAGATCGGAGAGACGGCCAATGTCTCCGGTCCTACATGCGGCCTCATAACCCAGACGAGCGCCTGCCCTCCGGCATAAACACCCAATGCTGTCATCCATAACCCCGCCCCGCGCAACTTCCAAAGCAGGGAGCCGAGCCACGGGAAGCACACGCAGAAGAAAAGTTCCGCCGAAAGAGACCAGCTTGGAGGATTGATGCAAAGCAGCTTGACCGGGTGCCAGCCTTGCAGGATGGCCGCATTTGCGGCAAAGATAACTGCTGCCTTTGTCAATCCGATCGCCGGGCCGTGCTTCTGTATCTCGGCCGCGACAATCCGCCAAGCGTCCAGGACCATCACAACAAAGTACAGAGGATAAAGGCGCGCAAGTCTGGCCGCGAAGAACCTGCGCTTGTCGATGGCTTGCTCTTTATTCAAATACGCCAAGCTCAGCACGTAGCCGGAGAGTAGGAAGAAGAAACTGACCGAAATCCTGAACGCCAGCGCCACATCGCCCGCGTACTCTTGGGGACCGGGTTGAACACCCCATGCGGAGACGCCAGGAAGAAAGACCAGCACAGAATGGTGAATGAGAACAAGTATTGCCGCAACAAAGCGCAGCGAAGTCAACGGGGAGATATTCTTATGCACTTTGAACTTTCCTCATTCTCTTTGAGATATTCTCAAGATCGCGCCGGACGAAGTATTCTCCCCGCGAGGTTCGCACTGCGCCGACTATCTTGGAGCTGCGCCGATGGCGGCTGGAGGCCGGCAAGGACGGGAGACGAGTATTGGAGGCGGGCGCGCGGCAAGACGCGCCTTTCATCGTCCCGGCCGAATCCCAATCCAGCGCGTACTAACATCGTCTGCCAAGCGATGGTAGATTTACTCCGTAGATATGTTACCGGCATTTTAGGGAATTATAACATCTTCAATTTGTGCGGGGTATTATCCTTCGATGTGCCCCGCCCAAGGGCGAAGTATCCAGCTCAATCGCATAGGAGCGCGGCTTCGGGGAACGCTTGCACCGAATCTTCGGCTTCAACGCCGGCATCCAGCGCGTAGCCTGGTTCGTCCGCATCTCGCGACCCAAAGAACAGTTCCACCTGGGCTAGCACCTCGGGCCCCGTGCGCACCTGGTAGATGGCCGCCCGCAGCTTGGCGCCGTCCGGCACGCCGTGCGTAAACCAGGTGGCGAACTGCTTCATCTTGCCGGCGGTCTCACCCAGTTGAGCGGCCTTGGGCAGATCCCTGGTGGCCTCGGCCTCATCCAGAAGCATCTGAAAATAGGCGCGAATCATTCGGTAGCGGTCATTGACCGTAGGACGCTCGTACGTGCCGGTCGCGGTGTACTGGGCAATTTGCCTGAAGATCCACGGGTTGGCCGGCGCGGCCCGCCCGATCATCACGGCGTCGCAGCCGGTGAGCGCCACCATGGCCGCCGCGGCTTCCGGAGTTGTAATGTCGCCGTTCCCGATGACCGGAATTCCCACCGCCTGCTTCACCTGGGCGATCCACTCCCATTGCGCCTGGCCGCTATAGCCCTGCTCGCGGGTGCGGGCATGCACGGCCACGGCGTTCAGCCCCTCGGCCTCGGCCATCCGCGCTAGCTCCACGCACACGATCTGCCCCTCGTTCCAGCCCACGCGGAACTTGACGGTGAAGGGAATCGAAACCGCCTTGCGCACGGCGCGAAAGATCTCGCCGATGCGCGGAAGGTCGCGCAGCAGGCCCGAGCCGCCGTTCGACCCCACCACGCGCTTGGCCGGGCAGCCGAGGTTCAGGTCCACCGTGTCGAAGCCCGTATCTTCGACAATCCGCGCCGCTTCCGCCAGGGTCTCGGGGTTCGCCCCAAAGAGTTGCGCGCCGATCGGATGCTCGTCGTCGTAGAAGGTCAGATAGCGGCGGCGCTTGGTCTCGCGCATCCGGGCCAGGCCGTCGGCCGAGGTGAACTCGGTCATCAGCAGCCCGCAGCCGGACTGCGCATTGGTGACGGATGAGTCGATCGCGAGTGGATCGGTGAGCGCCCTGCCGGCGTTGCGCTGTTGCGGCGAAGCCGCGTCTGCCCCACCGCAGGTGGTGAACAGACTGGCGTGGCGAATGAACCGCCGGAAGACCGTATCCGTGACCCCGGCCATGGGCGCCAGCACGGTGGCAGGCCTCACCACAACCGTTCCCAGGCGCACCTCGGCCGGCACGCTCGCCGTGGCAGGCATCTGGTGCTCCGTGGGATTGTCCCAGTCCTTCTTCACGGTAAAGCCCTTGCTAACCATAGAAGCCCTTCTAGCTGCCAGAAGCCGTCTCAACTCCCCCGAACGAACTTGGGCCTCCGCCGCGGCGGAGGCCCAATCGTTCCCACTGTTTGCCGCGCGCCGGTTACTTGGCTGCCGCAGCCGCAGCCTGCGCCCCGTCGGACTTGGCATACTTGCGGCGGAAGCGCTCAACGCGGCCCGCCGTGTCCACCAGGCGCTGCTTGCCGGTGAAGAACGGGTGGCAGTTCGAGCAAATCTCCAGGTGAATGTCGCCCTTGTGGGTCGACCGGGTCTCAAAATTGTTCCCGCAGGCGCACATGATCCGCACCGCGGCGTACTTGGGATGAATTTTTTCCTTGGGCATCTCTTCGGGCAAACCTTTCCTGCAATGATTCCATTGTATGGGGATTGGGGCGGTTTAGCAATTGCGTCGCCTTACTGCGCCAGGGCCTTGGCGATCCCCGCTTCCACCAGCGGCGCCATAATCGCGTACCCGGCGGGGAGCGGATGCACACCGTCCTTGCTCAGTGCCGCCGGCAGCCCGCCGCGCTCGTCCTGCATGGCCGAGTGGTAGTCCACATAGACGTATCCCATCTCCGCCGCATAGGCCTTGATCCAGGCATTGAGAGCCAGAACCTTCGGCGCCGGCTTGAGTCCCTGCACCCAGGGAATGCTGACCGACGGCAGCACCGAGCAGAGCACCACGCGAATGTGGTTGGCCGTCGCCAGGTCGGCCATCGAGGCCAGGTTGTCCTCAATCTGCTCCAGCGTCTCAGGCCCGGTGTTGCCGGCAATGTCGTTGATGCCCGCCAGAATCACCACTGCCTTCGGTTGGAGCGCGATCACATCCTGGCGAAAGCGCAGCAGCATCTGCGGCGTGGTTTGCGCCTTGATTCCCCGGTTGATGTACGGCTTGCCGGGAAAAGACCCCTTCTCGCCCTCAATCTTCCAGTCTTGGGTGATCGAGTCGCCCATGAAGACCACGCGGTTTTCGCCTGGAGCCGGCGGAGCCAGCTTGGAGTCGGCCTTCTTGAACCGGCCCAGAAAGGGCCAATCGTCCTCCATCTGTTGCTGGTGCTCCTTCATCCAGTTTGAAGCCGGAGGCGCTTTCCGCGCGGGTTCAGCCTCGGCCTCCGGTTGTGCCCCAGCGGGAGTCTGCGCCGGTTGGGCCGCGGCCGGGGCCTGCTCCGCGGGCGGAGCTTTAATCTCCGGCAGGCTGCCGGGCTCCTGCGCGGGGAGCGCCGCTGGGGTGAGCAGCCCCGCCAGGGCTACGGCGGCGAACCATGCAATGCGCAGCGGGAATCGATTCACAGTAGCGTCTCCATTCATTGAGCGGTCAATCCCCCATTGGGTGAGGATTGGAGGACTGACAGCGCCTGCGTTCGCACGAGCTTCCCATTGTAGGAGGTCGCGCCGCAAGCTGGCCAAGGCTTTTCCACATTGCGTCACCGGACCTGCACCGGCGCGTTCCCGCCCCGCTTGCGCTAGGCTTGAATGCAGATGAGCGTCTGCACAATCTGCGATGGAGTGGGCCTTGTCCGGGTGGTCAACAGCGCGGGCCAGTGGGTCTCGCGCGCCTGCGAGTGCCAGGAGATGGTGCGCGAAGAGCGCCGCCTGGGGGCCGCGCACATTCCCGAGCGCTACCGGCATTACACCCTGGACGGCTATGAGACCGCCTTCCGCGGCGCCGACCCCTCGCTGGGCCGCGCCCACCTGACCGCGCGCCGGTTTGTCGAGGCCTACCCCGTGGATACCGCCGGCAAGGGGCTGCTGTTCACCGGCTCCATCGGCGTGGGCAAAACCCACCTGGCCGTGGGCGTGCTGCGGCGGCTGGTGCAGGAGCGCGGCGTCAAGGGCCTCTTTTGCGACTATCGCGAGCTGCTCAAGAACATCCAGAACAGCTACAACCCGCAGGTGCACATTACCGAACTCGAACTGCTGCAGCCGGTCTTTGCCGCCGAGGTGCTGGTGCTGGACGACCTGGGCGCGCAAAAGCCCAACGAGTGGGTTTGGGACACGGTCGCCCTCATCCTGAATACCCGTTACAACGACAAGCAGACCACCATCGTAACCACCAACTACCCCGACCTGCCGGCGGCCGGCGGCGGCTTGACGGACCCCGAACGCGCCGCCCGCGAACCCACTCTCGGCGACCGCATCGGCGACCGCATGAGGTCGCGGCTGGCGGAGATGTGCGTCCGCGTGGAGATGAGCGGCGAAGACTTCCGCCAAACCGTCAAGAAGGCACGCTTCGGGTAAATGCGGCGAGTTTGGGAGTCGCGCTGTATCATTTCGATACAGTCTTGAATCCCAGGTCTGGACTAGCGAAGATTGCTGCCCCCACATCATCCACATGAAACAATCTGAAACCGGACGCTGAGTAGCGGTACAGTTTCCGGATGGCCGACGATACACTCAGAGCATGCCACGCAATTCACCGCAGTTCGTTTTGAGAGACCGGCCCTTTCCTCATTGGACGACGACGGCGCTTTTGCCGTCGTGGAAAGGGCATCGATGTCATAGCGATCTCTTCGGATGGCGAGAGAAGCCGAAAGCCTCTGATGGGAACACGGAGATCTTCCTTTCGCCGGTGGGGAGAAGTGCCGACCCTCCCTCAGAAGCCGAAGTTGCCGCAGTTTCGTGGGTGATTGAGAACGAAGCTTCGATTTCGCACGCTTTGATCGCGTCCTTGTTCAAAGAGTATCGATGCTTACAGGAACTCTACGGATATACGGACGAAGAAAAAATGAGGTTGATGCCTGATATCGAATCAACCGACGATCTGCGCTCGCTGCTTCGCTTCCACAATATCCACGTTCATCGAGAACAAGAAGATGGCATTCCCTATTCTGGTTGGGGGTTCGGGTGTACCTGGGAGTCAGAACATGGACTCGGAATCCTGATGCACGGTAGCCGAACCGTGAAGATTGGATGGGCGGACACGGCATTCGATCCTGTTCGTCAGGATGATAGTGATTCCGCGTCCGGCTCGTTGATCGTAGCTCCACGCAGAATTCCAGGTTGGTCGCCTTCGTCCCGCAAGGAGGGCTGGATCAATACATCCGGCATACCTCTATTTGATCCGTCTGAAGATGAGTTTTTTCGAAATGCAGGCGTGCAATTCAGCATAGTAGGGCCTCTCGTTTCGGAAGCCGAAATTCGCGAGGTCTTCCCGGAGCCTTTTCTGGGCAGGGATGATCTTGTCCAGTTCTATTTGCGATACAACGGCGGTAGCAGGTCCTCTAAAGGCTGCATCATGCATTGTGGTAGTCCTGCACATTGCGTTCCGCGCAATGAACTGCAGAAGTTGAACCTCGAAGGCTTCCGATCCATCCCAGTTAGGCCAGATGATCGCATGCTTCCCTTCGCGAACATGCTCGCTCATCACGCAACCATGGCAAGAATCTATTTGAAGATTCCGGAGATGAAGGCCTTCCTAGATGAGCATATTGGAATCGCGTTCGATCACAGCGGACGAGACCTTTGCATCAGTCGTCAGAGCGGACAGATTGTCTTTATGGATTGGACGGCATACAAAGAAGGACCCGTCGAGGTCGCCTCTTCGTTCATAGAGTTTGTCCAAAGGTTCTGGAATATTCACCAAGGCCCGGTCCACTAGCGGACGGACATGGTACAAAATCGAATTCCCGATGAGTGACCGGCTTTCCGGAAACCGACCCACTACCGGGCGCGCCTAGTTCAGGAGGTCAATCGCCCAGTTCACAGTGGCGTGAAGATCGTCCACTCGCGCGAATGCCTTGTCGCGCGTCACCAGCACCGCGCCCGTCGCAATGGCATGGGCTGCAATCTGCATATCCATGTTCTCAAGGGTCTGGCCGGAGGACTCCAGCTTGGCTCGGAGCGCTCCGTACGCCTTCGCTTCCTCGCGGCCCCACGGCAGCACCTTGACGGCAGCCAGAAACCAATCCATGCGCTCGCGGAGCGCGGTTGCCTCGGGTCTCTTGGCGAGACCATAACGAATCTCCGCCTCGGTAATCGCCGAGAGACAGACCAGCTCATCGTTCCCCAGGTTGAGCATCCGGGCGCGGGCGGCCTGGGACTGGCCCTTAGCGATGTAACTGACCATATTGGTGTCGAGCATATAGAGCACGTTCATAGCTCGGGACGCTCCTGCGGCAGTCCCTGGGCGCGGTCTGAAGGAGTGAGAAAGTCGTCCGGCACTCCCACTTCATCGAGCGCGGCAAAGATCTCCGCCAAGCTGGCCGGCGCCTGAGAGAGAATCAAGTCGCCATTCCTGGGATCGCGACGAATATAGACCTCGCTGCTGGAAAAGCGGAACTCCGCCGGGATGCGGACGGCCTGGCTCCGTCCGCTCATGAAGACCTTCGCCTTCTCAAGGAGCGCCATTGCTCTTACCTCTGCTATACAGCATGATATATAGCAGGGACAAAGTCAAGCCGCGTACGCTCCAGAATAGCGTCGAGGCCTGGGATTCGCTTTGATGGTCCGTAGAGCATTTTTCGGCCTGACTGTTTGCGGTTCAAGTTGAGATTTGTGCTCTCCCACCCTTGAATCAAAAAGCGATTCAAGGATGGGGCACCCAGCTTTTGTTAACACTTGACCCGAAAATGCTCTAAGGAACCTCTGAAAAACTCTTTGATCCTTATGGTTTCTGAGTGAAGCTGTATTTGGAAGGGGATCACAGATGCAGCAGTTGACCTTGGCTCGGCAGGCGGAGTTTCAGCGGTACACGA
>Ga0187863_10000969_pt1 | contig 23666 bp, 15 predicted proteins | sample June2016WEW_11_1_FD_132975 | JGI IMG/M metagenome (GOLD analysis project Ga0187863, IMG submission 132975) | Peatland microbial communities from SPRUCE experiment site at the Marcell Experimental Forest, Minnesota, USA - June2016WEW_11_10 | ecosystem: Environmental > Terrestrial > Soil >...
AACACTTTCGTCGATTGCACCAACGAGCCGGCCGCCGAGCTTGCCGCGACGCTGGCGCGGCTGGCTCCGGGCGCCCTGAACCACGTCGCTTACTCGGTGTCGGGATCCTGCGCGAACGATACGGCTGTGCGCCTCGCCCATTTCTACCATTCGCGGCGCGGAGAGCCCGGACGACGCACGATTCTTTCGCGCTTCAACTCCTATCACGGGTCGACCTATCTCGGCATGACGCTCGGCAACCGCGAAGGCGACCGGTCACCGCATTTCAGGTATATCGACGAACTGGTCCATCACCTCTCGGCGCCCTATGCCTATCGCCGTCCGGCCGGCATGAGCGAGGCAGCCTTCACGGATGGACTGGTGGCTGAGCTCGAGGAGACCATCGAGCGTCTTGGCGCGGGCACCATAGCCGCCTTCATCGCGGAGCCCATCCAGGGAGCGGGCGGTGTCGTACCGCCGCCGCCAGGGTATCTGCCGCGCATGCGCGAGATCGTGGCGAGGCACGGCATTCTGTTCATCGCGGACGAGGTGGTCACTGCATTCGGCCGGATCGGGCACTGGTTTGCATCCCGGGATGAGTACGGCATCGAGCCGGACATCCTGGTGTGCGCCAAGGGCCTCACCTCCGGTTATCTGCCGTTGGGCGCGACTCTGTATTCCGACGCCGTGCACGAGGCGATCTCCGCACCGGATAACGATGCTTGGTTCACGCATGGATTCACCTACTCGGGGCACCCGGTGTGCTGCGCGGCCGCGCTGGAGAACATCAGAATCATCGAGGACGAAGGACTGCTCGCTCACGCCCGCACCACCGGGGACTACTTCGAGTCCCGGCTGAAGGAGCTGTTGGCCCTTCCCATCGTGGGCGATGTGCGTGGGCGCCGGCTGATGATGTGCGTCGAATACGTGGCGGACAAGGCGACGCGCGAGCCGTTTCCGGAGGCCGCGAATATCTCCCGGCGCATCGCGCAGCGTTGCGAAGCCAAAGGGCTTCTGGTTCGCCCACTCGGTCACCTCGACATCATGTCTCCACCGCTCATCTGGACGACGCGGGAGTGCGACATTCTGGTGGACACCCTGGGCGAGGCGATCGGCGAGGTGACGAGCGAGCTCAAGGCTGAAGGATTTTTGAAGTGATCGATAAGTTATGGAAGACTCGGAACATCGCGACTGTCGTGGCCTGCCGCTCCGGCTGACCGCCGCCGCATTTGTCTTGGCACTAGGCGTGGCGCAGCCTCTGCGAGCGGCGCAGGCGACGACGCCCGTCGAGGTGTACGGACGGCTCCCGTCGCCGATAGAACACCTCGAGGCGACGGTTGCCTTTCTGAGGACGAACAACCCGCCGGATTGAGACAAGGCCGCCTCAGGCCGCCGCCGCCGACTCCGACGAGAATTCCACCGTCTTCGCGGCGGCATCGATGGTGTTGAGCAGCACCGGCCGACGCCATACCCGTTTGATGTATTCGAGCACTTTGAACGAGCGTTCCGCGTCGAGCCCGCGTCCGTCGAGCTGGGCATCGTGCTTCAGGACGAGCGTGCCGTCGTTGCGGACCTCCGTCACCGATACCCGGGGTGCGCCGAAATTGTACTTATCGATGAGCAGGCTCTCGTGCAGCTCATCGATGTCCGCGGCGACCACCTTGATGGGGCCGTTCTGACGTCGCTGATAACGAAACAGCCCCATTTCCGTCGCGACCTCGCGGGTCAGGTGATTGCGTAAAAAGCTGAAATCATCGTCCTCGCGCATGATGCGCCGCGCCGCTTCGACGCCGGATTTCTCGATGATCTCCTCCCAGAGCGTGAACCCCAGATGGTAGGGGTTGATGGAAAGCGATACCTGCTCCCCGGTCGCGACCGGACGCACCACGTCCGAATGGCATTTGATGGCGTCGAGATAGATTTCCTCGGGAATGAAGTCCGCCTCCCGCAGGAGGCGCGCGTGCCAGTACGACGCCCAGCCTTCATTCATGATCTGCGTCGCGAACACCGGATAAAAATAGAACGATTCCTCGCGCACGGCAAGGAAGATGTCGCGCTCCCAGCTCTCCATGTCGGGTGCATAGGTGGCGATGAACCACAGCAGGTCGCGCTCGGGATGAGGGGGGATGGGCGCGCGGGGCTTTCTCGTGGGCGATGAAGCCTCGGCCGCGCTGTCCAACGTGTCGTAGCGCGAGCGGAACGCATCGTCGCGGCGCTCCACCGCCGCAGGCCCGTACTCCGGGTAATGCTCGCGGCGCAACGGCTGATCGAGATCGACGTATTGCTCGAGCGAGAGCGCAGCGTCCAGGACCTGTTCCACGGCGTTGAAGCCGTGGGTCTCGATATCGCGCTCGATCTGGCGGGCATGTGCTGCTGCATGCTCGATGATCTGTGCGTTGCCCTGATCCTGGCAGCGTCGGAATTGCATGTTGTTCTTGGAGAAATCGGCGTGTCCCAAGACGTGCGCGGTCACCAGCACATTGTCGGCAAGGCCGTTGCTCGCCGCGAGGTAGGCGTGTCCCGGATTGCCGGGAAAAACCACCTCGAACAGGCGCGAATAGCCCATGTGCCGCTGCAATAGCTGATAGATGTAGCGCGCCCCGAAGGACCAGTGCGGCATCCGCACCGGCAATCCGTAAACAGCGATCTCGGTCATGAAGCTGTCCGGAACCGCCTCGAAGATGACCGGCGACCAATCGAGCCCCAGCCGCCGGGCGAGATCCTCGATTTTCGGGACGTGTCCGCGCCAATCGGGCTTCATGGCGCCCCCCCGATTGCTTCCTCGCCTGCCCCCGCATGGGCTTCGGCGCTGAAGAAATGGCGCACCGCCGGTGCGACATCGTCCGGACCGGCGATGGAGCAGCGGCTGCAGGGAAGACCCTCGTCGATGGCGGATTGAAACAATGAGCTGATTTCGCTCAGAGAGCTGCGTATGCCGGTCGAGATCTCCAAGTATCCCGCGTATCTTGCGACTTGTGCGATCGCATCGAGCGCGGTGTCGGCCGCGGCCCGGTCGTCCGAGGCGTTATCGCCGTCGGAGGCATAAAACAGGTATACGTTGCAGCTCGATGGATCAAAGCGCTGCTCCATGATCTCGTGAACCTTCGCGAGCCCCACGGAGGCGACCGTGCCGCCGGTGCCGGTGACCTTGAAAAAATCCGCCTCATTGAATTCCCACGCCTCGGTCGTATGCGCCACGAACACGATGTCGAGCGCCTTGTACTCGCGCTTGAGTCCGGCCGCCACCCAGAAGAAAAACGTCTTCGCCAGCTGGCGGTCGCGGTCGGACATGCTGCCCGAGACATCGAGGAGGAAGAAGACCGCCGCACGCAGCGCCGGCTGGCGCCGCCGCGCCAGCTGCCGGTATCTCAAGTCCTCGTCGGTGAAGGCCGGGGAAGTGGAGTCATGGGCGCGGCGCTTGACCGATTCCTTGAGCGAGCGGCGGCGATCGAGCCTCGAGCGGGCGCCGCGCCGGTCCCAGCCCTCGCGCTTCCACTCGGCTTCCTCTGTGGCGCCTGCGCGTGGCTTGAGGTTCGGGAGTTTCAGATCGTCCCACAGCCAGTCGACGATGTCGTCGACCTTGAATTCGAGCATGAGCTCGATACCGCCTCGATCCTTGCCGCCAGCGCCCTTCTGGCCGGACCCGCCGCTGGGGTTGGATTGGCCGAGCACGTCGCCGGGCTTGGCATTGCCCTGTCCGACGCCCTGTCCGTCGCCGTTCGAGAGGAGCCGAAAGCGGTAGTGCTCGAGCATACGAACCGGCACCCGCACCGTGCGAGCGCTGTCGTTGATTACATCCGCGCCCGCCACGATCTGCGGCAGGTGTGCCCGCACCGCTTCCCGAATCTTTTCGTTATGCCTCAGCCAATCCCGCGCTCCGCGCGAGAACAGTTCATACCAGCCGTTGAGTGTCTGCGACCCGTTTCCTGGCGAGTCGGCGCTCATCGGGTCTCCTTGTGCAACTTGCCGGTCATGCAGCCACCACCTATTCCTGAGACAAGAGAGTGGTCACGTAGTTCAGGGCCTCTTGTGCACTGTGCTCGTCGTATCCATACTCGCTTACGAGGCGCTCCTGCACCACGGATATCTTTTTGCGCGCTTCGTCGTCCGGCCGCGTGGTGGAGGTCACGAGGCGAAGCACGTCGCGGCGCTCCTCGAACAGGTATTGTTCGATGGCCTCGCGCACCCGCGCATGGCTCGCCAGACGGAACTTCTCTCCCGCCTTGAAGGCGACCATCGCTTTGCGGATCACCTCCTGGCGGAAGGATTGCTTGCCGGATTCGGAGACCTTGATCTTCTCCTCGACCGAGCGCATGAATCGCTCGTCCGGAGCGCGATTCTCGCCGGTCATCGGGTCGGTGACCTTGCGCTGATCCAGTGAAGCCTCGATCTCGTCCAGGTATTTCTCGAGCAGCTGCTGTGCCTCGTCCTGGAAAGATGCGAACAGCGCACGATGCACGTCTTCCTTGACCCAGCGGTTGTAGAACTCCTTGCGAGCCGTCACCAGGTGGTCGAACCAGAGCTTCTTCTGCTTGGCATCGATGCGCGCGTCGCTCTCGATGGCGTCCTTGAGCGCGAGCAGCAGTTCCATGCTGGTCAAGCTGTGAGAATTGCCCCGGGTGATGGCCGTCGACAGTGCATTGATCACGAAGCGCGGGCTGATGCCCGCGAGTCCTTCGTCCGGGGACTCGTTGCGCAGTCGGGCCGCTTCGGTGTCGGAGAACCCTTCCACTGCCTCGCCGGCAAACAGTCTGACTTTTTTGGGCAAATCGAGTCCTTCGCGCTCGGGCTTGGACTGCCGGGTAAGAATGGCGAACACGGCGGCCAGATGCAGCACGTGGGGGTCCAGATGGGTGTTGCGGAATGCCGGCGCACTATAGACCAGTTTCTTGTAGATGCGCGCCTCGTCCTTATAGGACAGCGCGTAGGGCACCTTGATGATGACCATGCGGTCGAGCAGGGCCTCGTTCTCCTTCTCTTGAAGGAAGCGATTGAATTCCGCGAGGTTGGTATGCGCCAGGATGGTTTCATCCAGGTAGATGAGCGGAAATCTGGCCACCTTGACGTTCTTTTCCTGCGTCATGGTGAGGAGCAGGTACAGAAACTCGCGCTTGACCTTCAAGATCTCGATCATTTCCAAAACGCCGCGGCTTGCCGCATAGACCGCCCCGGACCAGGACCAGGCGCGCGGGTCCCCTTCGTCGCCCACGTGGGCGACCTTGGACAGGTCCACCGACCCGACCAGATCGGCGATATCGGCGGTGGAGGGATCATGCGGTGCGTACGTGCCGATTCCGCAACGCGCGGCCTCGGACAGGAAGATTCTCTCCACCGGAATGCGCAGATAGTCGCCCTCGCACTGCCGGTCGATGTAGTCGCGGGCCCAGGGAGAAATCTCTCCGCTGATGCTGACTCCAAAGGCGTTGCGGAACTCTGAGCGCAGGCTGGTCGGGATGACGTTCAGAGGCGATTCGCGCAGCGGAGAGCCCTTGATGGCATACAGCGCCCCCTCGTCCGTGCGGCTGTATTCCTCGAGGCCCCGTTTGAGCAGAATGGCCAGCGTCGATTTCCCGCCGGAAGGAGGTCCCAGCAGCAACAAGAGCCGTCTCCCCACGTCGGATCCCGCGGCAGCGGCCTTGAAGTAATCCACCACCCGACGCAGCGGCTCATCCACGCCGAACAGCTCGCGTTTGAAAAGCTCGCGGGCTTTCAGGACGTCATCACCCTCGGCATCGCGGCCGTGCCAGAGAAGCATGTCCCAGATGTATTCGTGACTCGTGCGTGTGAAGGCCGCTGGGCGCGTCGGCAGGACGTGGGTCAAGAAGTCGCCGAGACTTCCCTCCCAGCGCTGCGCGCGGTGTTCCTTGCTGAATCGGTTCAGCGAATCCAAGAAATCCGCAGGACTGGACTCTTCTTTTAGCTGTGACACTCCCATCGTCAACCTCCGCTCGGGATTTGGACTGGGCACAAGCCGGCATCGATGCTCGGCTTAAGTAAAAGACAACTCGTCCAAGTTGAACGTGATCGCGTTCAACTCTGTACGAATGTTTTATGTTAGATCGGTCACAGCTTCAAGTTGTTTCATTGAGACGCTTCTCATCGTCCGATGCGCGGCAGGCATGGCCTGATGCGCGGCGAGCATGGGTTCATCGCAAAGCAACAACGGCGCGGCGCCGAAACGGTGCGCAGCAAGAAGCGGATGCACGCGATGCGTGCGTCTCAAGTTGCGGAAGCCGTGGCCTTCTGTGCGACTCGCACGAAGTCGGGGCCCTTCGCCTGAGCATCGTCGATGAGATGCAGCGTGCGCCCGAAGAAACTATCGTGCGCGCCGGCGCGGCCGATGTAAAGAACTCCCGTGTGTATGAACTCCTTGGTGAACAGGTCGAGGACCCTCGGCATCGCGTCGGTCTCGAGCGCATCGATCGCCTCGATGATGATCAACCAGGCGGGTGCGTGCAGCAATGCACGCGCGAACGCCAGGCTTTGTCGGTCACTGTCGCTCAGTATGGTCTCCCAGCGGCGCGATTCATCCAGCAGTGGCGCGAGCCGCTCGAGACCAAGCCGCTCGAGTGCCTTGATGCAGGCCTCGGTCTCGAACGCCGCAATGGACGAGGGGTACGCGAGAACTTCGCGCAAGGTGCCGGGCGGAAGGTACGACATGCGCGGCAGATAGAGTGCGGTCTCGCCGGCGTGCCGGCCGATCCGTCCCGCGCCCCACGGCCAGAGCCCCGCGAGCGCCCGGAACAACAGGGTCCGTCCTCTTCCGCTCTCGCCCACGATGAGCACGCGCTCGCCGGTTTTCACCTCGACATGCGATTCGTCCAGCCGCGCGTCGCCCGCCGGTGACGAAACCTCGAGCCGATCGATGACGATCTTCCCCGGCTCCCCCTCGGCGTACTCGATCCGGCTCTCCACCTCGTGCATGTCATCGCAGGCGAGCAGGGCCCGGCGGAAACTCGCCACCCGCAACAGCGTAGCGCGCCAGTCGGCGAGCGTCGAGAAGTTGTCGACGAACCAGCGCAGCGAGGATTGAACCTGGATGAAGGCGCCAGATGCCATCATCAGACCGCCGAAGGACAGTTCGCCGGCGAAGTACAGCGGCGCGGCGACGAGGATCGGCGCGACCAGCGTGAACCATCCGTAGCCGGCCGTCACCCAGGTCAGATTCGTCGTTCCGGTCACCAAAAGACGCATCGCCCGCAGCACGCCTTTGAGATCGAGTTCGATGCGTCGCGCCTCGTCCGGTTCTCCGCCGGCGAGCGTGATCGAGTCGATGTGCTCGTTCACGCGCACCAAAGAGAAGCGCAGATCGGCCTCGCGGGCGTAGCGGTCGGCGTTGCGGCCGATCAGGCTTTTGCCTACCCAGTAACTCAGGAGCGATGCCGAGCCCGAATACACGATCGCGGCCCACACCATATACCCGGGTATCGAAATGGCACGCCCGGCGACGTGGAACACGAAGGAACTCGACAACGACCATAGCACCTTGATGAACGTCGCGAGCAGCAGCGAATCCTGCGCCAAGCCGATACCGAGGTCCGCCGAGAGCTCGGTGAGGTGGCGCGCATCCTCGTGCATGCGTTGATCCGGATTGATGCCGATTTCGCCGCCATTCGCCAGGCGAAACGCGCGCCCGGGCGCCATCCAGTTCTCGACCAGGTCCTGGACCAATCCCTGTCGCAGCTTCAGTTTCAAGGTCTCCCCGAACCAGCGCTGCGCGACGTTCAGCACCAGGAGCGCGCCCGCGATGATCCCGAACACCCCGAGCTGGATCAGGAATTCGTGCAGATTGCGGTGGGAGAGGGCGTCATAGAAGGGCTGGTTCCAGCCATTGAGCCGGATCTGACCGTAGGCGGTGGCAGCGACGACGCAGAATATGCAGGTCGCCAGCACCAGGAGTGCGTTACGCACCGGCGATGCCCAAAGGGCACGGCGCATCATGTCCAATTGAGGCCACAAGCCGGCCTGGGCGAGCTCCTCCAGTTCGGGGGAGGGAGTGCTTACGGGCTTGGTCCGATTTATGATCATGTGTTTACCACTCGGGGAGCGGGACAATTCATCCACTATTATCGATCACGCCGATGCCACGTGCTGCCTCGAAAGTGCGAAAGCCTTGGCAAAAGCCTTGGCTGCAGGTTCGGCGTGAGCCTCCGTCACAGCCTCGGCGCACGCCAGGCCCTGCGTTGGTAGCCGGCGGGGGCGTATGACGCAGGTCGCCGTGAACCACGTGGACCGGTTGATTCGCGAGATGTCGCTCGCCGAAAAGCTGGGTCAGCTCACCATGACGGCGGCCGGTTCCACGGTGACGGGTCCGACCATCGCCGGTGACTCCACCGAAGCCATCCGCGCGGGCACCATCGGGAATCTGCTCAATCTGACCGGCGCGGCCGCGGTTCGCGAGATGCAGCGCTTGGCGGTCGAGGAGTCCCGTCTCGGCATTCCGCTGTTGATCGGATTCGACGTGGTCCATGGATACCGCACCCTCTTTCCCATCCCGCTCGGCGAGGCCGCGGCGTTCGATCCCGACCTCTGGGCGCTGACGGCCCGCGAGGCGGCCAAAGAGGCGGCTGCTGACGGTGTTGCGATGACTTTCGCGCCGATGTTGGACCTGGCGCGCGATCCGCGCTGGGGACGCAGCGCCGAAGGACCCGGCGAAGATCCCTACGTCGGCATGCGACTCGCCGAAGCCAAGGTGCGCGGTTTCCAAGGCGGCGATCTGTCGGACGGCGGCGCGCTCGCGGCCTGCGCGAAGCACTACTGTGCCTACGGCGCCGTCACGGCGGGGCGCGATTATGCATCGGTCGACATCTCCGAGCGTACGTTGCGCGAAGTGTACCTGCCGCCGTTCAGCGCGGCGGTGGCGGCAGGCGTGGTGTCCGTCATGCCGGCGTTTACGGATCTGGCCGGTATTCCCATGACGGCGAATGCCGCCTTGCTGAAGGGCTGGTTGCGGCGCCGGCTCGGATTCAACGGCGTCATCGTCAGCGACTACAATGCGGTCGCCGAGCTCATCAATCACGGCATCGCAGCCGATCTCGCGCAGGCTGCTGCGCTCGCACTGAAGGCGGGCGTGGACATCGACATGATGGCGAACGCCTACCGTCATGGGTTGCCGATTGCCCTCGATCGGGGCTGGGTGAGCGTTGCCGACATCGACGAGTCGGTGCGCCGCGTGCTGACGCTCAAATGGAAGCTGGGGCTTTTCGATGATCCCTATCGCCGCGGCTCGGTCACGGAGAGTGCGGAAGCGGTGCAGACGCGGCGGCGGTTTGCCCGTGCCGTGGCCGCTCGCTCGCTGGTGATGCTGAAGAACGAGCGCGATGTGCTGCCGTTTCCGAGCGCCATCCGGGTTGCCGTCGTCGGTCCCCTGGCTGACGCGGCCGCGGACATGCGCGGGCCGTGGTGGGGCGCGACCACCCCGGAAGGCCACGTCACGGTGCTCGCCGGGCTGAGAGCGGCGATGTCCGAGGCGCGCGTTTTCCACGAGGCCGGGGTGGACATCGAAGGGGAGGACATTGCGGGCAGCGCGGCCCGGGCGCTGGATCTTTGCGCTCAGGCGGACGCGATCGTGCTATGTCTCGGCGAGACGGCGACGATGAGCGGCGAAGCGGCGAGCCGCGCGCATCCGCACCTGCCCGGGCGCCAGCGCCAATTCGCGGAGGCCGTATTCGAGCGCGCGCGCGTGTCGCGCAAACCGGTCACAGTGATCCTATTCTCCGGGCGCCCGTTGATCGTGCCCTGGCTGATCGAGCGCGCCGACGCGGTTCTGGCCGCGTGGTTTCTCGGCAGCGAGGCGGGCAATGCGCTCGCCGACGTGATGATCGGCCGAATGAGCCCGGGGGGTCGAACCCCCGTGAGCTGGGCGCGGAGCGTCGGGCAAGTTCCGATCTTCTTCGGCGCGCGGCCGGGCGGCCGCCCGGCCAACCCCAAGGATCCGTACACGAGCAAGTACCTCGATGTCTCCAATGATCCCCTGTTTCCGTTCGGTTTTGGTCTCACCTATGGGCGATTCCGGTTGTCCAATCTCAAGGTGAGCCGCGACAGCGTGACCGAAAACGAGACCGTGGAAGTGCGCGTGGACGTGGCCAACGAGGGGACGCGAGCTGCCGAGGAGACCGTATTCCTGTTCACCCATGACAAGCTGGCGAGCGTCGCGCGTCCGGTGCTGGAGCTCAAAGGGTTCACCAAGATTCGACTGGAGGCCGGCAGTTCGGGCGCCGTCACGCTGCAATTGGCCGCGAGGGACTTGCGCTTTCTCGGCTTGGATCTCGAGCCAGTGTTCGAGCCGGGAGAAGTCGAGATTCTGGTGGGCCCCTGCGCGGACCGCTCACGGCTCTTGTCGGCGACGCTTCACCTGGCTCCAGCCCGATCCTGACCGCAAGCCCAGAGAAAGTTCGATTCGTCGCGGGTTCCCGGGACGATGGGATTCCACGGTGTGGTCTTGGCGTCAGCTTCTTCGGTTTGCTCGTTACCCTGGATGTTATTGGCGGAGTAGTACACCACCAGGAGGTTGCGCGACTGCTGTTTCTTGCAGTCGAACTGCGTCTTTTCGACCGCGCTGAGATACGGGCCACCGTCCGCCGTCTGGGTTTCCGCATATTCGTGCCGCATCCACACGATCACGATCTGTCCGGAGCGCTTGAACTGATGGGTGCTGCTGAAGACGGCCCAGGAACCGTCCGTTGCGACGCTGCGAAACTCCCAGCCTCCGCTCGTCATCGGATCGAGCGTGCGCACCCAGGCCATGGGGTTGGCCTTGCGAGCGGCGCGCTCCTGTGCCAGCCGCTCCTGGCTGGCCTTGGCCTCCGCGTTGGCGCGAGCGCGATCCTCCGCCCAGTTCTTTTCCTGTTCGGGGGTCTGCCCAAAGCCGTTCGAGCCCAGCAGGCCCAACAAAGTGGCGGCAAGAGCCGCCGCTAATAGCCGTGATTGATGATCCATGACAGGAATCTTAACGCGTCGCGGCGCTTTCGGTGAACTCGGCGCGTTCCTCCGGCTCCTGGTCCGACGGCTGCGCCACCAATCTGGGTCCCCTCGCGGGTGAGCCCGGGGCGCTGAGCATCAAATCGTGCATGGCTTGCGGCATCAGGTCATTGACGCCGAGCACCTGGCCCTCGGCCACGGGGCGCGAGATCAGGTAGCCCTGGAGGTACATTGCCCGGCTCCCGGCAAGGCGCGCGAACTGACTCTCGCGCTCGACTCCTTCTGCCGTGACCTCGATGTCGAGTTCGTCGCAAAGCCGGATGAGCGCGAATGCAATGGCCCTCGACCGCGGGTTCGAATCGATGCCGGCTATCAGGCTTCGATCGAGTTTGATGCGTGACAGAGGCAGCTGCTCGAGTGAGGCGAGCGAGGAGTAACCCGTACCGAAATCGTCCAGTGCGATCGCGATGCCGAGCGAGCGCAGGAGCCGCAGCGACTCGATGGTGGAGTTGCCGGTCTGCAGCACCGACTCGGTCAATTCGAGCTCGATGCACGTTGCAGGCAGGGCGAATTCCCGCAGCAGTTCCTGGATGCGCTGGACGAAGCGGTGGTCGATCAACTGGCGCGCCGAGACGTTGATCGCCACTTTGACCCCGGGCCATCGTCCACGATGCCAGTCCGACGCCGCCCGCAGCGCGTTACGCAACACCCAATCACCGAGTTCGACAATGAGTCCGGACTCCTCGGTGACGGCAAGAAATTCATCGGGCGGGGCCAGGCGGCCGTCCGGCATGCGCCAGCGCACGAGCGCTTCGACCAGCCCCACTTCCAAAGTGGCCATGCTCACCTCGGGCTGGTATACGAGCTCGAACTCGTCATGCTCGAGGGCATGGCGGACGCCTTGTTCAGTGGTGAACTTGCGGGTGGCGGTCTCCCGAAGCTCCGGGGTGAACATCGCCAGCTGATTGCGGCCGAGTGCCTTGGCGCGGAAGAGGGCCGCATCGGCGGCGCTCAACAATCCCTCGGCGCGGTGCTCGTGATCGGGATACAAGCTCGCACCGATGCTGACGCTCACGGTGATCTCGCGACCCTCCACGACGAGCGGCCGGCGGAAGGCATCCACGAGCTTCAAACCCGCCGCTTCGGCATCCTGAGGGGAGAACACTTCCTCGTGGACCACGGTGAACTCATCGCCGCCCAGGCGAGCGGCAAAACCGAAGCCGGCGGCCGTTTCCTCGAGGCGTTGTGCCACGCTGATCAATGCGCGGTCGCCGAATATGTGACCCATGCCGTCGTTGAGGTTCTTGAAGTTGTCCAGGTCGATGAAGAACACCGCCACCCCGCACTCGATGTCCCGCGACCGCTGCATGGATTGGTCGAGCAGGACGAAAAATCGACGGCGGTTTGCGAGCAGCGTCAGCGAGTCACGCTCGGCGAGGTGCTGAAGCTGTCGGGTGCGTTGTTCCACCTGGGATTCCAGATGCCGACGGTAATCGTGCGTGATGTCGCGGGCCGCCTCGAGCTGCGAGGCCATGCGGTTGAACGCGGCGGCCAGCGAGTCCAGTTCTTTCATTCCGCCACGGGGTACGCGAGTGGCGATGTCGCCCTGTGCGAGTCCGCGGGTGGCATCGAGCATGCGCCTCACGGGTATCAGGATGCTGCGCACGGTCCATATCGAGATCACGGCCAGGAGCGCGAGAACGCCCGCGGTGATGCCTGCCACGGTGGATCGTCGGCCCCGGTCGGGCACTGTGTCCATGGTCGTTGTGGTGGTGGTGGCCGCCGCGACGACAGGCGATGACCTAAGTATAGAGGCCGGCGGCGTGACGATCGCGTTCGGCCCCGTTCGAGGGCTGCCGGAAGCCCCGCCGGCCGCGGCGCGGGCACTCGACGTGAGCGCCACCAGGCGCGCGCGGGAGGATGCGAGCAATCGTTGCTGATCGAGCATTCGAGCCGTCGCGGCGCGGACCTCCTCCCGCAGTGCAGCCATCCGCTCGATGTCCTCGCGTGTTTGCAGGATCCAAGCGGCGCCTTCGGATTTCGCCAGGCTGCGCTCGCTGGCGTCGTACGCCTGCCTCAGGGACAGCTCGCCTTCGGTTACTTTCGGAAACCCAGACGAACTGTTCTCAGGGCCGCCCGCTGCGCCGATTCGATGGCGTAGTTCGTCGAGCCTTGCATGCAGAGTCAGCAGAGACTCGCGCGCAACAACTCGTCCGAAAATTTTCCAGCCGGTATTGATGGAGGCCGTAACTCTGCCGTCCAGGTCGTCCAGACGCGCGAGATAATCCATGGCGGCGAAGCGCCGGAGAACAGCCGCCGCCAGGTAGTCGGCGCCGGCTTGCCGGTATGCGATGAGCGCTGCGTCGACCTCGGCCACCAGTGGGGGGCGAGGGAGCAACCGCCGAAAATCCTTCGCGGCAGCGTCGAGCTCTTTGACGCTCGCATCCACTTCGGCCGTCGACTCGGCAGAATCGGAGGTCGCACGTACCTCGGTGGAGCTCTGAAAGCGATCGACGGCACTGACGAACCGGCCGATCGCAGGCTCGGACGCGGTGTGCCCGGCCTGATCGCCTCCGATTGGATTTGCCGACCCCGGGAGCTGGGCCGGAATGGTTACTGGCCTAAAGGTGTCGGGGAGAGGGGAGTACTGGCTTCGATCGAGACGCGTCGAACGAACCACCTGTACGCCGCGCTCCATGACAACATTCGCCGCGACGGCGAGAATCGCCACTGCCGCAAAGGCAACGGCGAGTCGAGCCGAGATGCCGAGTGACAAACCTCGATAAAGGCGAACTCTGAGGCGGCGCCCGATACGTAGAGTGGCCACCTGCAGACGCGACAACCTTTCGCCCTTTCCTGGCAATGCGGGGGGTCATTGTCGCATTGCAGGGCGGTTAATCGAGGTCTGAATGGCTGAAATGTGCGGTCGTTCGCGCTCTCTGCCGTCGCGCTACGGCTTGATGCCGGCCGAGTCGCCGCGGGTGCCCGCGAGTGTCTCACCGGAGTCATCTTCCACGTCCAAACCATCGCTATAAAGACCGTCCGTTTCGCCGTCGAGATGCAGCTCGGTGTCAGGATCGCGCCGCTCTTCGTAGGTGGTGTGGTCTGCCGCGGATTTCTGCTCGGAGCCCGTCAGGGCACCACCGCGGAGCTTGCGCTCGGCGGACGTCGGAGTCCGCGCTTTGTCGTCGTTTGCATTACCCATGGCCTGCTCCTCGTGAGAGATGGAGATGCCGAACGACATCTCGCAAGCGAGAGGATATGCCGCTTCGGCTGGGATGGGACCGGGCGACCCCGGTGTTGCGCCGTAGGTATCGTCTTACGGACCAAGCGGTCCGCAGAGTCGGTCGGCCATCCGGCGGGCGGCGAGCTTGTCCCGGTAGATCGGGGCGGCGGCGCCTGCAATCGACCACAAGATCTCTGCGATCAGGGCATAGGCCAAAAGCACCGTGCCGGCCGCCAGGATGAACATCGGGAAAACCACCCAGCCCAGCACGCAAGTGACGGCAAAAAATAGCCTTTCGGCGAAGGCGGATAAGGCGTTCATTGCAAGCCAATTCCCGTTTATCGCAGGATTGCAACCCGATCATAAAGGCCGCGTTTTACAGGGCCCCGGTACTGGCTCACAAACTCACGCACGAAAGCCTGAATATGTCTGATTACGACGCGGTGGTCGCCGTGGGGGCGCCCGCTGCGCCTCCAGGAACGGTCACTTCGCTGCTAGCCGCGGCTCCCGCGACTGCGGAGGCCGTCTCGTTGCAGGGGACCGCGATCATCGCACACAGGCCGGGGTGGCGATCTGACAGTTCCAACGCGCTGCCATGGAGCTTTGCAACCGCCTGCACCAGGCTTAAGCCCAAGCCGACGCCCGGAGTACCGCGGCTGGCGTCGCCCCGATAGAAGCGCTCGACCACCTTGGTCTTTTCCGCATCCAAAATGCCGGGACCGTTGTCGGTCACCGCGATCTCGGCGAGAGCGTCGGTGCGCCGGCGGATCGTGACCTCGATGAGACCTTCGTCCGGTGCGTATTTCAGCGCATTGTCGATCAGGTTGCCGAGCGCTTGCGCGAGGAGCACCGGATCCCCGGAAACGGCGAGCGGGCCTGGCGAGTGCAAGGTGAGCCGGATGTTCTTGAGTTCCGCGGCGGGAGCGTAGAACTCGACCGCCGCCGCCGCGAGGTCCGCGAGGTCGAGGCTCACGAATCCCGAGCGGCGCAGTCCCGCGTCAATTTCCGCCAGTCTCAAGAGCGCGTCGAATATGCGGATGACCCGGTCCACGTCGGCCACCGCGCCGTCGAGCTCTGCGAACGTCGCATCGGGAGGCGGACGCACCAAAATGAGCTCCTCCAGCCGCGAGCGCAGCTCCGCAAGGGGCGTGCGCAGATCGTGGGCGATCGAGTTCGAGACGTTGCGTACGCCGTGCACGAGCTGCTCGATCTGCTCCAGCATGCCATTGATGGTGCGCGCGAGCGTGTCGAGTTCGTCATCGCTCAGGTTGGTCGGCAGACGGTGCTTCAGGTCGCCATGGATGATGGCGGTGACGGTCTGACCGATGCTGTAGACGCGCGACATGAGCGCGCGGCGCGTGATGAGCCCGATCATCAGGCCCGCAATGGACAGCACCGCGATGGCGGCGGTCAACCCATACCAGAATCGCCGCTCGAGGGGCGCAAACAGCTTGTTGTCGCGCCCGATGAGCAGATAGTAATCGCCGAGATGCGCCACGTGCACCAGGGTGTCCTGCCTCGCGCGGTCGCCGAAGTCGATGTTGATCCGGTAGTTGCCGGTGGCCGCCGGCACGTTGCTCGGCCACAGTCGCAGATTTCCCGACAGCGGGTTCAGCGAGGAGTCGGTCAACAGCAGGATGCGATCCCCCGCGATCTGCATGTTGACGCGCGCATCGATGAAATTCTTGAGCGCCTCGCCGCCGTCGCGGCGGAACACGTCGGTCAAACGCTGGGCATCCGCCTGCAGGATCTCGCTGCGTCCGTCCTGGATCGTCACTTGCCACGCATACCAGAGCGGGGCCGCGAACAGAACCAGCGATACGATGCCGAGGGCAACATATCCGAGCGCGAGCGAGAGTGCAGATGAGCGCATCATGGGGAGGCGGCTAATCGCCGGCCGTCACCATATATCCCGCATTGCGCACCGTGCGCAGCAGCGGACGCTCGAATTCGGCGTCGATCTTCTGCCGCAGCTTGCTGATGTGCACGTCGACCACGTTGGTCTGCGGATCGAAATGATAGTCCCATACGTTCTCGAGGAGCATGGTGCGCGTGACGACCTGATCGGCATGTCGCATCAGGTATTCGAGCAGCTTGAATTCGCGCGGCTGAAGCGTAATCGGGCGATCGCCGCGTGTAACCTTGCGCGTCATCGGATCCATATGCAAGTCGCCGACGGCCAGGGGAATTTCCCGGTTGACTCCCTGGGAGCGGCGATGCAGTGCGTCCAAGCGCGCGAGCAGCTCTCCGAAGGCAAACGGTTTGGTCAGATAATCGTCGCCGCCGCTTCGCAGGCCGCGGATGCGGTCATCGACCTCGGAAAGCGCGCTCAGGATGAGGATCGGCGTGCGTTTGCCCGCCTTACGCAACACCTCGATGATGGCGAGACCGTCGATCTCCCCGGGCAGCATGCGGTCCATGATGATCACATCGTACGGCTCGCTCGCGGCCAGGAACATCCCGTCGCGGCCGTTGACGGCATGATCGGTGGTGTGGCCGGCCTCCTGCAGTCCCTTGACCACGAATTGGCTGACGCGCTCGTTATCCTCGACCAACAAAATCTTCACGTCGACTCTCCCACGGCCGCGCCTCGGTCGGAAGCAGGGACCGCGTGTCCAGACGATGCGGGATCCTTGCGGTGCCGGCCCTTCAGCCACAGGCTGAATTCATCGAGATAGAGATACACCACCGGCGTGGTGAACAGCGTCAGTGCCTGACTCACGATCAGCCCGCCGACCATCGTGTATCCGAGCGGCTGGCGCAGTTCCGATCCGGTTCCCCGACCGAGCGCCAGTGGCAGTGCTCCCAGGAGCGCCGCCATGGTCGTCATCATGATGGGGCGGAACCGCAGCAGACAGGCCTGACGAATCGCGTCATGCGGCGACAGATGCTGCTCGCGCTCGGCCTGGATCGCGAAATCCACCATCATGATGCCGTTCTTCTTGACGATGCCGATCAGGAGAATGATCCCGATCAGGCCCATCACCGAGAGCTCGATGTGAAACAGCAGCAGCACCAGCAGCGCGCCCACGCCGGCCGAGGGTAGTGTCGAGAGAATGGTCAACGGGTGGATATAGCTCTCGTACAACATGCCGAGAATGATATAGACCGCCACCAGCGCCGCCAAAATGAGGTAGGGCTGGGTCTTCAGCGAACTCTGAAAAGCCTGCGCGGTTCCCTGGAACGTCCCCGCGATGGTGGCGGGGAGGTGCATGTCCGCCGAGACTTTGGTGATCGCATCCACCGCATCTCCGAGCGCTGCGCCGGGCGCCAGGTTGAACGACAGCGTCACTGCCGGGAACTGCCCTTGATGGTTGATGGACAGGTAGGTCACGTGCTGGGTGTCGTAGCGGGTCATCGCCGACAGCGGCACCATCTGGCCGGTCAGCGGCGACTTGAGGTACAGCTTCTGCAGCGATGCCGGATCGGTCTGCAGCGAGGGCGTGATCTCGAGGATCACGTGGTAGCTGTTGGCCTGGGTGAAGAACTGCGCGGCCTGGCGCTGGCCAAATGAATCGTAGAGGGCCTGGTCGATGGCCGCCGGCTGGATGCCGAAGCGAGCGGCCTGATCCCGGTCGATGGTGAGCGCGACCATGCCGCTGGTCGTCTGTTGATCGGACGCCACGTCGCGCAGAGCCGGGAGCTTTTGCAGCTTCTCGAGCAGCCGTGGTGCCCAGGCGTTGAGTTCGTCGATGTCCGAGTCCGTCAGCGTGTATTGGTACTGCGTGCGGCTGGTGCGGCCGCCGATATTGAGGTCCTGAGCCGCCTGCATGAAAAGCGTCGCCCCCGCGACCTTCGCAAGCTGCGGGCGCAGCCGGTTGATGATCTGATCCGCATTGGCCTTGCGCTCATCGCGCGGCTTGAGCCCGATGATGACGAAGCCGTTGTTGACCGGGCGGCTGCCGCCGAGACCGGTGCCGTAGCTTTCGACGTCCGGGTCGCGCGCTACGACATCGAGGAGCGCATGCTGCCGGCGCACCATCTCGTCGAAGGAAATATCCTGCGGCGCGTCGGAGACCCCGACGATGATGCCGGTGTCCTGCTGGGGAAAGAACCCTTTCGGAATCACGATGTACAGCGCGACCGTGGTCGCCACCGTGAGCAGGAACACGAACATCGTCGCCCGCTGTCGCGCGAGCACGAAGTCGAGGCCGCGCGTGTAGGCGGCGAGCAGGGCATCGAAGGCGCGCTCGATCGTCATGTAGAAGCGGCCGTGCTTGGCGTGTTTCTCGTCCTTGAGGAACAAAGCGCACATGGTCGGGGAGAGCGTCAAGGCGACGAACGCCGAGACCGCGATGGTCATCGTCATGGTGATGGCGAACTCGCGAAACAGGCGGCCGATGATGCCGCCCATCAGCAGGAGCGGTATGAAAACCGCGACCAGCGATAGGCTGATGGACATGATGGTGAAGCCTATCTCGCCCGCGCCCTTGAGCGTCGCCTCGAGCGGCGACAGACCGTCCTCTATGTGGCGGTAGATGTTCTCCAGCATCACGATGGCATCGTCGACCACGAAGCCGACCGCGATGGTGAGCGCCATGAGCGAGAGGTTGTCGAGGCTGTAATTGAGCACGTACATCATGGCGGCCGTGCCGAGGAGCGCGAGCGGGACGGTGACACCGGGAATGATGGTGGCCCAGGCGGTGCGCAGGAACAGGAATATCACCAGGACCACCAGCGCAATGGTGAGGACGAGCGTGAACTCCACGTCCTGCACTGCGGCCTTGATGGTGGTGGTGCGGTTCGCGACGGTGTCCACCTTGATCGAGGGCGGCACCGAGGCGAGCGCGTGGGGCAGGAGCTGCTCCACCCGTTGTTCCGCGTCGATCACGTTCGCGCCCGGTTGTTTGTAGATCAGCAGCAGGATGCCGCTGCGGCCGTTCTGCCACGCGGTGAGCAGCGTGTTTTCCGGTCCGTCCACGGCGATGCCGATATCGCGGATGCGCACCGGCGAGCCGTTCTTGTAGGCGACCACCACGTCGTTCCAGGGCGCCGCTTTCAGCAGCTGGTCGTTGTCGTAGATCGTGAGCGCACGGGTCGGACCGTTGATCGATCCCTTGGGAGCGTCGACGGTGGCGACGTTGATCACCGTTGCCACATCTTCCAACTGAAGGCCGAGCGCCGCGAGCTTGAGCGGGTCGATCTGCACCCGGATCGCGGGTTTTTGTTGGCCGCCGATCGAGACCTGCGCGATGCCCGGGATTTGGGATATCTGCTGCGCGAGGATGTTCTCCGCGTAATCATCGACGGTGGTGACCGGCAGCACGTCGGAATGCACCGCGAGGATGAGAATGGGGGAGTCGGCGGGATTCACCTTGCGGTAGGTGGGCGGTGTCGGCAGATTTTTCGGAAGCTGTCCGCCCGCGGCATCGATGCCGGTCTGCACATCCTGGGCGGCTGCGTCGATGCTGCGGTTCAAGTCGAACTGCAGGGTGATGAGGCTCTGACCCAGGAGATTGGTCGAGGTCATCTGCGTGAGCCCGGAGATTTCCGCGAATTGGTATTCCAGGGGAGTTGCCACCGTGGCCGCCATGGTTTCCGGACTCGCGCCGGGTAATTGGGCGGAGATCTGGATGGTGGGAAAGTCCACCTGCGGGAGCGGTGCGACCGGGAGCAGCGGATACACCACGAGCCCCACGAGGAAGATTCCGCCCATCAGGAGCGAGGTGGCGATCGGCCGGCGGACGAAGGGTGCGGAGATGTTCACGATGCGATACCGGCCGTTATGATGTCTTGGCAGCGCCCGCAGGTGCGCTCGCAGGGGCAGGCGGAGGGGCTGCGGGGTGCCCGCCCACCGCCGCTTCCGGGGCAGGCGCCGTGGTTTGCACGCGGACACCCGCCTGCAGGCGGTATTGGTTGCTGGTGACGACGCGCTCGCCCGGTGCCAGGCCTTCCTTGATGATGGTCAAGCCGCCGCCGCCCTCCGCGACTCGCAAAGGGCGCACCTCCACGCTGGAATCGGTTTTGACGACGTAGGTGAAAGGCCCGTTCGGGCCGAGCTGCACCGCCGCGTTCGGAATGGTCAACGCATTGCGTTCGGTGCGGACCAAAACCCGCGCGTCGACGTACTGTCCCGGCCAGAGCGTGTTACGGGCGTTGTCGAAGGTCGCCTTCAGTCGAACGGATCCGGTCGACTGATCGATCTGATTGTCGATCAAGCTCAGCGTGCCCTCATCGAGCGTGGCTCCGCCGTCGCGCGAGACGGTCGTGACACTCACGCTGCCGGCGGCGAGCGCCTGGACGACGGCGCCGAGCTCCTCCTCGGGCAGGGTGAACACCACCGAGATGGGCTGCACCTGGGTCACCACGACGATGCCGGTCGAGTTCGCGCCGTGCACGATGTTGCCCGGGTCGACCAGGCGAATGCCGGTGCGGCCGGTGATCGGAGAAGTGATCCGCGTGTACTCGAGCTGCGTACGCGCATTGTCGATAATGGCCTGATCCACCTTGAGCTGTGCGGCCAGTTGATCGACCAGAGCGCGCTGGGTATCGACCGTCTGTTTGCTGGCGAGATCCTGCGGCTGCAACTTCGTGTAGCGCTCGAAGTCGCGTTTTGCATTGGCGAGCTGAGCTTCGTCCTTGCTCTTGGTGGCGACCGCCTGATCGAAGGCGGCCTGGTTCGGGCGCGGATCGATTTGCGCCAGAAGGTCGCCCTTGTGCACGGTCTGACCTTCGGTGAAGGCGACGCGTTGCAGCTCGCCGTCGACGCGGGCGGTCACTGTCACGGTGTAGAAAGCCTGCACCGTACCCAATCCCTGCAGGAAGATGGGCACGTCGTTCCGGAAGGACTGTGCGGTGTCGACGGCGACGGCCGGCACGGACTTCTGAGTGGCGGCGGATGCGGGCTTGTGCAGCACTGCTCGGCCGACGATGAGGAGGACCACCGCGAGGATCGCGATCATCACCCAGGTGCGGCCTTTGCCGTAATGCGAAAGCACTGTCATGGCCTACCCCTGATGCCAACCACCGCCGAGGGCGGTGAACAAATCCACCAACGCCTGCAAGCGCGAGTACTGCACCTGAACCAATGTGTCCTGCGCACTGAAGAGCGCATTTTCCGTGTTGAGCACGGTCAGGATGTTGACGGTGCCCGCGGACATCTGTATCTGGGCGAACTCATAGGCGCGCTTGGCTCTCGCCACTGCCTGCGCCTGACGTTCCTCTTGATCGGCCGTCTGACGCGCCGCCACCAGCGCGCTCTCCACGTTGCTGAATGCGGTCAGCACCGTCTTGTGATACGTGCTGGCGAGCTCCGTGTAACGCGCCTTCGTGTAGGCGAGCTCGCCGCGCAGCGCGCCGCCGTGGAAGATCGGCTGCGTCAGCCCGCCCGAGAGGGCGTAGACGCGATTCGCCGGACTGACGAGCGAGGACAACACGCTGCTTTCATAACCGCCGCTCGCCGTCAGCTCGATCGTGGGAAAGAGCTCGGCGCGGGCCACGGTGATGTCGGCATTCGCGCCGATCAGCTGCTGTTCGGCTGCGGCGATGTCGGGGCGCCGTGCAAGAAGCTTGGAGGGCAGTCCCGACACCACCGGCGGGCTTTTGAGCGTGGTCAAGGTGCCGTCGGTCACGTCGACGGACTCGGGAGTACGGCCGAGCAGCACCGCAAGCGCATAGACCGTCTGCTTGAATTGTCGCTCGAGCGGCGGGATCGCAGCATAGAGCAGCGCGACCACCGTCGCCTGCTGCGCGACATCGAGGCCCGTCGCCGTCCCCACATCCCGCTCGAAGGTCAGCCCGCGCAAGATCTTGTCGCCGTTCTCCAGGTTCTGCCGTGCGACCTGCAGCCGGTCGCGCAGCTCCAAGGCTTGAAAATACGTTGTCGCGACGCTTGAGACCACGGTGAGGGCGACGGTCTGCTGGTCGTAGCGGCTGGCAACGGCGGCAGCCCTGGCTGAATCGCGTGCCGCGCGGTTCTTGCCCCAGAAGTCCAACTCGTAGCTCGCGGTGAGCACGGGGTTGAAGACGTTGTATATCCCCAGGCCTCCGAGCGGCACGCTCGAGCGCTCGCGGGTGGCGGTCGCGCCCAGATCGACCGTGGGCAAGAGCGGTGCGCCGGCGATACGCAGCTGCGCATCGGCCTCCTGCACACGTGCCATCGCAGCGGCGAGGTCGTCGTTGCCCTGCTGCGCTTGGGCGATCAGTTCATCGAGCCGAGGGGAGCCGAAATCATGCCACCAATCGGCCTCCGGCCATACCCCGACGCGCGTGTCCGGCGCGGCATTCGCTCCGTTCGCGACCGGCGCATTCCACTCCGTCGGGAGGGGAATTGGAGGCCTTCGATAGGGGGTGCCCACGCTGCAGGCGGCGAGAGACGCACAGATGAGCCCGCACCAAGCACGGGAGCCCGATTGCCATTGCATGGCCGCCACCCTGAGCCCGGGGCGGTTAAGCGTGCATGGTTGAATTGTTAAAACAGTTTAATGTGCGACGTGGCGCTCACGCCGGCGTGTCGAGGGCGTTACGGATCTTCGCAGCCAATTGCTCGACGGTGAAGGGCTTGGAGAGCAGCGGCGCCCGCCGATCCCAGGCGCCGTCCATCAGGGCTGCACCGCGCGAGTAGCCCGTGGTGAACAACACCTTGATCCCCGGCTGCTTTTCCTTCACGCGCTCGGCAAGCACGCGCCCGCTCATGCCGGGCATGACCACGTCCGTGAATAACAGGTGCGGCGCAATACCGCTCTCGACGAGGCCCAAGGCGTGCTCGGGGCCATCTGCGGCGATGACTGTATAGCCGAGATTGCGCAGCGCCTCCACGCTCATGCTGCGTACTCGCTCCTCATCCTCAACCACCAGCACCAGTTCCTGGTTGTTGCGCGGCGCCGGAACATCCCGTGCGGCGACCGCGGCGGGCGGCAACACGCCCTGATAGCGTGGCAGGAAGATCCGGATCGTGCTGCCAACGCCGAGCCGGGACTCGATGCTCACATGACCTTCGGATTGCCTCACGAAACCGTATACCTGGGAAAGACCCAGGCCCGTCCCCTTGCCCGTGCCCTTGGTGGTGAAGAATGGATCGAAGGCGCGTGCAATGACTTCGGGCGCCATTCCCGTGCCCGAGTCCGCGACTGCGATCATCACGTAATCGCCCGGTTTCGCGTCGATGTTTGCCGCGGCGTACGCCTCATCGAGGGTGACGTTGGCGGTCTCGAGCGTGAGCCGGCCACCCTCGGGCATGGCATCGCGGCTGTTGACGCACAGATTGACGACTGCACTTTCCAGCTGGGAGGCGTCCGTAAAGGTGCTCCAGAGTTCCGGCGCGAGCACGGTCTCCAGACGGATGTTCTCACCGATCGAGCGGGTGAGCAGGTCCGACATGTCCCGCACCAGCGCGTTGGTGTCGAGCGGACGCGGGTCCAGAGGTTGTTGTCTGGAGAATGCCAAAAGGCGCGCCGTCAGCTGGGCACCACGCTGGGCGCCTTCCATGGCATTGGCGATGAAGCGCTCGGCCTTCTCGTGGTCGCTCATCAGGTGGCGTTTGGCGATGTCGAGCGAGCCGACGACGATCGCCAGCATGTTGTTGAAGTCGTGGGCGATCCCG